>VFQR01000740.1_pt1 | contig 35168 bp, 29 predicted proteins | sample 3512321 | NCBI WGS metagenome assembly VFQR01 (sample SAMN10412374, study PRJNA504923) | tailings metagenome | isolation source: Relicate 3 Philex TSF1 revegetated site | place: Philippines: Tuba, Benguet | collected 2017-08-29 | reverse complement strand
GCACCACACGGCGACGGCGGGTCCGAGGAGAGGGTGGGGGCGCGGGTGAGGGGAGCTTGGAGTACCCTTGCCCGACCGGTGTTCCCGATCATCCCGGCGCTTGATCTCCAGGACGCTCCCTCCAAATGAAAGCGTCCGCAGAAGATCAACCACACCGACAACCGTGTTCGGGAAAGGCAGCGCATTTGCCGACCATGGGATGGCGATGGAAACGGATCGGGTCCGTTGCAGGATGTCCTAGGTGGAGAAGGCGGGGTCTAGTGGGCGTTGCCGGCTGTGGGCCTCGGTGAGGCGCCGATCCTTATGGAGGGGATACTACGCCGCTCCTCTCCGAGGACGGTTCTCGCGCCGACGTCGCCCAGTGCTGCAGGGAACTCGGCCGCTCCCCGGCGGTGAAGACTCGGATACGCTACCTTGTAAGACGGTCACTTCCGCAGTTCCTCTTCCCGCCGCGGGTCATTTGTTTCCCGCGCGCACTCCTTCTTGGATGCCGAGGATGCCCTATCATGTGCACGTCCTCTGTCCATCTTAGCGTCCCGAGGCTTCGTACGCACGCCGCCCTTCCTCTATTGATCTTTCTTCAACAAGAAGAAGCTAATGAAGGTCTTACGCTAAATCTTTATTAAGCAACTATGTTAAGAAAAGGGGGCGTCACTAGGCCTCCTGCGGCGCAACGCACCATCTCGACACCACACGTAGCACACGCAGCTTCCGGACATCTACATATAGTGACGTGAGAGCGCCGACTATTTCTCCTCAAAAGCTCCAAGATCAAGTTATGGGAACATCGTCTTCCGGATGTTCCTCGCCAAAACTGCTAGGGTTTTGGGGAGAGATTGGACACCTCCGAATCTGTGGTTGGCGAGCCTTCGGCAGCTTCTCCCGGAAGGTGTCTGTGCTCCGACCCTCGGCGCTCATCCATAGCCGGCGGGTGAAATTTGGCCTGCTTGCGCGGAGGGAGCAATAGGCGAGCAGCGGAACGTGATAGTGCCCCATCGGGTGGTGTAGGTTCTGCCTGAGGTGGTCACCGGCGATGTTCCGGTAGGGTCTGGTTGCTTATGCCAACCCAGGGCGTAGGAAAGCTACGAGCACTTCGTTGTCGCCTAGAACATCTCCCGGATCTCGCGCATGAGACGCGCCCCGCTCAGATCCGGGAAGGCCTGAACCCGTTCATGCAGATACCACTCGTAGGCCTCGATGACCCGCGCGCGCGGCTGGCGCGGGCCGTACACCGGGGCCTCAAGCCCCAACTCGAGATACTTCCGCACCGTCTTCCGGTCACAATCGACCTTCCGCGCAATCGCGGAGACGCTGAGCCGCAGCCCTGCTGGGCAGTCTCCCTCCAGCGGAGTGGCTGATCGCGGACAGGGGCTATGACGCGGACTGGTTCCGGGAAGCTTTGAAAGACAAAGGGATACGTCCATGCATCCCTGGCCGGAAGTCACGCGGCAAGGCGGTCCGCTACGACAAACGTCGCTACAAGAGGCGCAACCGCATCGAGATCATGTTTGGCCGACTGAAGGACTGGCGACGCATCGCAACCCGCTACGACCGATGCGTAAAGACTTTCCTCTCCGCCGTCGCACTCGCCGCAACCGTCCTGTTCTGGCTTTGACGATTAATGAGTCTCGAGCCTAGGGTTTCCCTTCCGTTAGTGCGCTTACTACAAAAAGCCGCAAAAAAACCGCCCTACCATAGAAAGCAAATTTCGTTATTGTTACCTAAACCTTTTTCTGAGAATTGTTTCTCCGACTCTCTTATAGACGAAGTGCTCTCGCCCGGTGAAGGCTGTCTCATACACAAACCGTTTGCAGATCCTACCAACCAATGGGAGACGGTGCTTGATGCGGTCGTGAGGTTCGTGCTCGCCAAAGACTAGATACCACGCTTGAGATATTTGCCTTGGACTTGGCATGGTGCGCCAGTCACCTCCGTGCGGCTGAATCATTTTCCTTGCGACCGCCGTTGAGACAGCCGTCCGGTACAGCTTTTCAGCATCTCTTTTTGGTCCTTTTTGATGTGAAGCGGTTTCCGCAACAAGTTTGTGCGTGAAGCTTCGAAAGAGAAAAGTCTCGACATCAAAGGGGTGATACTTCTTGAGCGGAAAAGGTCGATCCTCAAGGGGAGGAGGATAACGCACGCCCATAGTTATCATGGCAATCTCAATATCACGGTAAACTTCCCAGATGGGATGTCGGAGCTCCCGATATTTGGACGACCGCAGTCGATCCCATTTCTTGTATTTTTTTGTCCATTGATGATGCTTATTCTGGTTGATCATGCGAAGAATCTCAAGGTCTGGATTCTCACGCAATGGCATCCCAAGGGCACGCAGGTTATCGTTCCAGATATTCGTTTTGGGCCTTCCGCTCACGAAGTTAACCTCGCGCGAGACGGGCGGTGATGTCTTTGGGGATATCCGAAGACGTGCTCAAGGCCTCTATGGCCACCGCGTCTAGATATCCCATGATCACTGTACATCCTCCCGCTACCACTGGCGGTGGCCGTCATGCATTAACTGCCAATGCTTCCACACGTTCCGCGGGATGAGCAGATAGCCTCCAGGCGAAGTATGTAACGCCAGGTGACGTGGGCTGACGCCGAGGCGCAAGCGGACGTACCGGCTCTACATCGAGCAGCGTCTGCAGGTTCGTACGAAGAAGCGCCGCAAGCTCCCGCGACGGGATCGGGTCGCCGTTCAGGCGCCTGACAGACCGATGCAGCGCTGGTCCCTCGACTTCATGAGCGACCAGCTCGCCGATCACCGGCGGTTTCGGGTGCTGAACGTCGTCGACGACCATTTGCGGCTCTGCCCGGGCCAGATCATCGACGTGTCGATCTCCGGCGCACGGGTGGCCAGGTTCCTCGATGAACTTGCCCTCGAGTTCGGCCTGCCGGAGGAGATCGTCCTCGACAATGGACCCGAAGGCACCAGCCGGGCGATGTTCGAATGGTCGGAGCGCACCGGCGTCCGCCTGCGCTTCATCGAGCCAGGAAGGCCCGTCCAGAACGCCTACGTCGAGTCCTTCAACGGCAGGTTCCGGGATGAATGCCTCAACCTGCACTGGTTCCGGTCCCTGCAGCACGCCCGCGTCGAGATCGGGCACTGGTGGGATCACTACAACACCAAACGCCCGCATTCGGCGCTCGGATACCTCTCACCGATGGAGTTCCTGACAATCACCGCCGCGACAGCGCCCGAGACTCTTGCGGTCTCAGCGCTGCCGCTCAAAACTCAAACCCAACCGAGAGATTCCAGATCAAGCCGGCCCTGATTCAGGGGGAAGGTCACGAACACCCCTGCCCGCCCGTGTTTGCGAATTGCTTTCCTTAGGAACTTCAACGCGGCCTTCTTGTCGCGCGTCTTGGTGACGAAGCTTTCAAGCACCTCTCCCTCGTGATCGACGGCGCGCCACAGGTAGTGCCGCTCGCCGTTGATCTTCAAGCACCTCGTCCAAATGACATCGCCAATGGCTGGACTTCATGCCCTCCACGCGGCGCTTCCGGATCGCGGCTGCGAACATCGGGCCGAAGCGGTGCCACCAAAACCGGACCGTCTCGTGGCTGATCTCGACGCCACGCTCGTGCAGCAGATCCTCGACGTTGCGCAGCGAGGGCGGGAAGGAACGTACAACATCACCGCGAGGCGGATTATCTCGGGGCTCGTCTTGAACCACTTGAACGTGCTGGGCTGGGTCATTCCGAGACGCTACCGAGCCCGCTGCCCCGCCGCAACCGGAGTTCCCTTGACAGGACCTGGAAGGCTACTAAACCCCCTACCCTGCCTCAAGACGGGTACTTCTGACTGTTCCGTCACCGCGACTGCGGTGCCGCGCGGCGCGTTGCGCGGGCGCCCCGCCTCTTGACCCCGTGACGGCCGGCCGCGACAGTCGACCTAACTTAGCGATTGGAGCAAAAACTTGGCAGACGCCGAATCCAGCCCCCGCACGCGTCGCGCGCCCCTGCTCGAAATCCGAGGGCTGCGGATCGAAGGCTACTCGGAAGGCGGCTGGACCGAGATCGTGCGCGGGGTCGACCTGACGCTGGCGCGTGGCGAGGTGTTGGGGCTGATTGGGGAATCGGGCGCGGGCAAATCTACCATAGGCCTGGCCGCCATGGGCTACGTGCGGGACGGATGCCGCATCGTGGGCGGCAGCATCCGGTTTGACGGCCTCGACCTGCTTACAGCGACCGAGACTGAACGGCGGGCATTGCGCGGAGCGCATATCGCATACGTCGCGCAGTCGGCCGCGGCCGCCTTCAACCCCGCCCACCGGATCGTGGCCCAGCATGTTGAGGGGCCGGTGCTGCACGGGGTGCGGACGGCCCGCGAAAGCGCCGAAGACGCAGTGGCGCTCTACCACCGGCTGCGCCTGCCAAATCCAGAGGAGATCGGATTCCGTTATCCTCACCAGGTCTCGGGTGGGCAGCTTCAGCGCGCGATGACAGCAATGGCAATGTCCTGCCGGCCGGATCTGATCATCTTTGACGAACCGACGACGGCGCTGGACGTCACGACTCAGATCGAGGTGCTGGCGGCCATCCGCGACGTGGTGCGCCAGTTCGACACTGCGGCGATCTACATCTCGCACGACCTGGCGGTGGTGGCGCAGATGGCCGACCGGATCAAGGTTCTCTTGCGCGGACAGGAGGTCGAGGAGGCCAGCACGAGGGCGATGCTGGCGGCGCCGACGCAGGACTATACGCGCTCGCTTTGGGCGGTGCGGCAGTTCGCGCGCGACCCGCGGCCGGCGCCTGACCGGGATGCGGTGCCGGTGGTCGCGGTTGAGGGTGTGACCGCGGCGTACGGCACGTCCACCGTGCTCGAGGATGTCAGCTTCGTGGTCCATGCGGGCCGCACGGTGGCTGTGGTGGGCGAATCCGGCTCGGGCAAGTCGACTGCGGCCCGGGTAATCACCGGGCTTCTGCCTCCGCGGTCAGGCGCGGTGCGGTTCCTTGGTCAGCCGCTCGCGGGCGACTTCCGCAGCCGCGGGCATGACCAGCTGCGTCAAATCCAAATGATCTACCAAATGGCCGACACTGCGCTGAACCCGCGCCAGACGGTGGCGGAAATTGTAGGCCGCCCGGTGTCGTTTTATCTGGGGCTCCGGGGGGCGGCGCTGCGTCGGCGGGTGGACGAGTTGCTCGCGCAGATCGAGATGGAGCCCGCCGCCTATCGCGACCGCTATCCGAGCGAGTTGTCGGGGGGCCAGAAGCAGCGCGTTGGCATCGCGCGCGCGCTCGCCGCCGAGCCACGCTTCATCATCTGCGACGAGGTCACGAGCGCGCTGGACCAACTGGTGGCCGAGGGCATCCTGCGGCTGCTCGACCAGCTCCAGCGTGAATTCAACCTCGGCCTGATGTTCATCACCCATGACATCGCAACCGTCCGCGCAATCGCCGATGAGGTGGTCGTGATGAAGGCTGGGCGAGTGATGGAACAGGGCCCGAAGGAAGACATTTTTGCGCCGCCCTTTCACCCTTACACCGAGCTTCTGCTCGCGTCGGTCCCCGAAATGGACCCGGACTGGCTGGGGAACCTATTGTCCACCCGCGGAGCGGAGGGACTGGGCGAGGCGGCCGCGGCGCGGATCGGCTGATCTGCACGCCAAAGCCGCTCAGCCTGCCGATTGATCGGCGGGCGACAGGATCGCGATCGAGGGATCGCGGGCAAGCACTCGGCCCGGGCGGGCGCCGGTGCTTACGCCTCCTTCCCAGGTCACGACACCGTTGCACAGGACTGCTTCGATCCCTGCGCCGGGCAAGGCCGGGGCCACAAAGCTTGCCGTATCCAGCACTGCGCCCGGGTCGAACACTACCACGTCGGCGAAGGCCCCGGGCCGCAACCGCCCGCGCCCGGCGAAGCCGAACCAGTCTGCCGGCAGCGAGGTCATGCGCCGCACTGCCTCTTCAAGAGGGAACAGGCCCACGTCGCGGGCATAGTGGCCCAGCACCCGCGGGAAGGTGCCCCAGAGCCGCGGGTGCGGGTGCAGGTCGTGCGGCAGCCCGTCAGAACCGATCATCGTGTGCGGATAGGAAAGGATTGTGCGCACGTCTCCCTCGTCCAGCTGGAAGTAGATCGCCCCGGCTGGCAGCACGCGGTCGGCCGCCTCGCGCTCCGTCACGCACCAGTCGGCGGCGATGTCAGCCAGCATGCGCCCCGCGACCTCCGGCTGCGCGGTGCTCCAGGTCACCATGATGCGGACGCCCGGTGCCACGCGATCAGGATCGAGCGTCTTCGACGAGGCATTGTATGGATAGCAGTCTAATCCCAGCGGGATGCGCCGCCGCGCTGCCTCGATCATCTCCAGCGTCATGGGCGCCTTGCCGAAGTTGCCCGCGCCTGAGCACTGGTGGTGGCTCAGCACCACCGGCGCGTCGATTCCCTCGCCTATGGCAAAAACCTCGTCGAGCGCTGCTTCTAGCCCGCCGAAGTAGTTGCGGTGATGGCAGCACCAGAGGCCACCCGCGGGGCCCACCCGCGCAGCGAGCGCCATCACCTCCTCGACGGAGGACTGTACGCTGTCGGGGTAGTCGAGCCCGGTCGAGAATCCGATGGCGCCCTCGGCCAGCGCCTCATCCACCAGCGCGGCCATCATTGCGGTCTCGGCCGGTGTTGCGGCGCGGTCGAAACGATCCATAACCCGGTGGCGCAGCGTGATGTGCCCCACCAGTAAACCACAGTTTACGGCCGGTGGCGCCTCCGTCAGCGCGCTGACGTAGTCGGCGAAGCGAGAGAAGCGAAACCAGCCCGCCTCGGTGCCCAGCAGGTCGAGCGGCGGGGGCGGCTGGCCCTCGAGTACGAGCGGCGCGAGCGACACGCCGCAATTGCCGGCGATCAGCGTGGTGACGCCCTGGCTCGTCTTGAATGGCAGCAACGGATGCGACAGCAACGCGCGGTCGTCGTGGGTGTGCGCGTCGATGAAGCCGGGGGCGACCACGCAGCCTGCGGCGTCAATCCGTCTCAGCGCCGGGCGATGCGGGAGTTCGAGACCAATGGCCAGCACCCGGTCCCCATCGATAGCGATGTCGGCGATTGTGGCCGGAGCTCCGGTGCCGTCAATTAATGTGCCGCCCGCAATAAGGATATCGCATTTCTCAAGCATCCGCCTGCCCCCTCCCGCGGGTTCCCAATCGATGTTCGAGGAGGGCAACCTGCGATTTCCAGCGTGCGCGCGACAAGCGTTTTTTTGAAGCTCGAGCGGCCCTCAGAGAACTGGCGTTGTGCGAGGGTCGGGGTGAGTCGCCGCCCAGTGGCGGGCGATGTCCTCGCGCCGGCAGACCCAGGCGCCGCCGCGCTGACTAATGTGGTCAAGGATGCGGTGCAGCGCCGAAATACGGCCTGGCCGGCCGATCAGCCGCGCATGTAGGCCCACAGTCATCATTCCGGACCGGTGCGCTCCTTCGTTGTGCATCACCTCGAAGGCGTCGCGCAGGTATGTCGTGAACTCCTCAGCCACTTGATAGCCGCCGTTGGTGCGCTGGAAACGGCTGTCGTTGGTGTCGAGTGAATAGGGTACAAGCAGGAGGCCCGGGTGGTCCGGTGACCAGTAGGGCAGATCATCGTTGTAGCAGTCGGAGTCGTAGAGGAACCCGCCGTGCTCGACGATCAGCCGGCGGGTGTTCGGCGACGGCATCCCGGCATAATACCCCAGCGGCTGCCGCCCTGTTAGCGCGACTGCCTGGGCTACGCCTTTGGCGATCATCGCACGCTCCTCGCCTTCGCTCACGCTGTCATAGTCGATCCAGCGCCAGCCGTGCAGCTGGATGTCGAACCCCGCAGCCAGCATCGCCCGCAGAGCCACCGCATTGTGCTCGGCCGCCCGCCCAACCAAGTTCACGGTTGCGGGCAGTCCGCGGTCGGTGAAGGCGCGCAGGATCCGCCAGTAGCCGGCACGTGCGCCGTACTCGTAGCTCTGCTCGATGTTCAGATCGCGGCGGCCGGGACGCGAGGTGACCGCGACATCCGACAAGCGGTCCTCGGACCGCTCGTCCCCCTCGAGGATGCAGAGTTCGCCCCCCTCTTCGTAATTCACGACGAAGTTCACCGCCACGCGCGCGCCTCCTGGCCAGCGCGCATGGGGCGGGGCATCGGCATAGCCCAAGAAGTCGCGGGTAGGGCCTGAAGGGGCGTTGACCATCGGTTGACTCCGGGCAAGGGTCGGAGAGGGGGCGCAGCTGGAAACATGCGGCGCGGCCCGTACAGGGTCAACAGGGGGCGGGCAATGCGGAGGAGGAGATGACGGCGGCGGAGGATCTGGTGCGCCGGGTCCTCGCTCAGCTGGCCGAGGCTACGGCCGACCCACCGGGCGTCACCCGCGATGCCTACGGCCCGGGTGAAGCCGCAGCCCATGCCATCGTGGAGGCAGAGGCGCGGGCGCTCGGGGCAGAGGTTTCTCAGGACGTGGCAGGCAACCTCTTTATGACGCTGCCGGGGAAGGACCGAGGCGCACCGGCGCTTCTGACCGGCTCGCATCTCGACAGCGTGCCACACGGGGGCAACTACGACGGCGCGGCCGGAGTGGTAGCCGGCTTGGCCGCAATGGCGGCGTTGCGGGCAGCCGGTGCCATTCCGCCGCAGGACCTCACGGTCGTCGCGTTCCGGGCCGAGGAGGCAGCGTGGTTCCCGCTTTCCTACCCTGGGGCGGCAGCCGCGCTCGGGCGGCTTGCGCCTGCCGCGCTGGCGGCGCGCAGGTCCGACACCGGGCGCACGCTCGCCGAGCACATGATCGACGCAGGCTTCTCGCCGGCGGCGGTGACGGCCGGGCAGGCACACCTCGATCCCACCCTGATCGGCGGCTTCGTCGAGGTGCATATCGAACAGGGTCCGGTGCTGGAGGAGCGGGGTGTGCCATTGGGCATCGTGACGGCGATCAACGGCGGTTTCCGGCACATGGATGCACGGGTGCGAGGCGCCTGGGCCCATTCCGGCGCCACGCCCCACGGCTGGAGGCGCGATGCAAGCGTCGGTGTGGCAGACCTGATGCTGCGGATGCAGGATTGGTGGGACGGCTGCGAGGCCGCGGGCGAGGCGCTGACCATTACTTTCGGTGTGCTGGCGACCGACCCCGCGTTGCACGGAGGCAGTCGGGTGGCGGGCGAGGTGCGACTGGCAGTGGACATCCGGGCGGGGTCGGAGGCGACTCTGGCTCGCGCGGCGGATGCACTCGACGCCGCCGCCGCAGAGACCGGCGCGGCGCGGGGCGTGACTATCGAATTCGGGCCGCGGTTCGACTGGGCGGCGGCGACCTGCGACGCGGGACTGATCGCTGCGCTTTTGGAAGGAGCGCAGGCGCTAGGAATTCCGCACGTTCGTATGCCCAGCGGCGCTGGCCATGATTCGGCCGAGCTTGCAGCGGCTGGCGTGCCTGTTGCTATGGTCTTCGTGCGTAATGCAAATGGCAGCCACAACCCCGAGGAGGCGATGGAGGCCGCCGACCTGGACGCCGCCGTCCGACTGCTGACCCGACTCGCCTCTTCGTCGTTGCCGCGGCGATAGCTTGCGCCGATGAGTGGCGCGTCGCTGCCTCTGAGACCCCAGTTTATTTGTGACTGGGGCGGGTTGACGCAAGGCGCCGCACGTCCGTACGCTTTTGTTGACGATCACTTCAAGAGCGGCGGAACGGCAAATGAGCAAGACGTCAAGGGACGGTCGAGACGACTTTCTTTCACTGCGTAACAGTGATCGTGAGGCGCTGCTGACGATGGTGCGCCGCGGGGCCACGCGGCGGGATATTATGCGCTGGATGATGGCAGCGGGAGCCACGGGCACCTTCGCTGGATCGATCTTCGCAGGTGCCTCTAGGGCATATGCGGATACGCCCAAGCGCGGCGGCAAACTGACCTTTGGCGAGACTGTGCACGGGCCGGACGACACGCTGGACCCGATCTTGGTGTCGGGCAGCACCGACTTCCACCGCATGCGGATGTTCTATTCCTCACTTACCCGGCTAGCTGACAATCTGACGGCTCAGCCTGAGATCGCAGAGGAGTTCATGCCGAACGCCGACGCGACAGAGTGGACCTTCAAGTTGAAGCGCGGCGTCGAATTTCACAACGGGAAGACGCTCACGGCCGACGACGTGATCTACTCGATGGGCCGGCACCTCGGCGAGAACTCGACTTCGCGGGTCAAATCCCTCGTGGCCGACGTCGAGCGTTGGGAGAAGGTGAACGACTACGAAGTGAAGGCGATCCTAAGTACACCGAATGCCGATCTGCCGGTAATTCTCGGCACCTTCCACTTCAAGATCATCCCCGACGGTCACACGGATTTCGCGAACGCCATTGGATCGGGCCCGTTCCGCGTCGCCGAGTTCACGCCAGGGGTGCGCGCCCGCGGCACTAGATTCGAGAATTACTGGGGCGAGGGCCCTTATCTGGACGAAATCGAGAACTTCGGCATCTCCGACCCGGTCGCGCGGGTCAACGCGCTACTGTCAGGTGACGTCGACGCCGCGCAGACTGTCCCGCCCACGGCCATGGACACTATCGCCGGCACACCGGGCAAGCTTATTTTCGCGACGGAATCTGGTGCCTACGTCACCATCGTAACCAGGTTGGATATGGCGCCGGGTAACAACCCCGACCTAGTAATGGCATTCAAGCACCTGATGGACCGGGAACGCCTGCTGAAGGCCACACTGCGCGACCAAGGCACGCTGGGCAACGACCAGCCGATCAACCGGGTGTACGCCGACTGGTCTCCCGACATCCCGCAGCGAATGCTAGATCCCGAGAAGGCGAAGTTCCACTTTGAACGCTCGGGCATCGGCAGCACCCCCATCCCGCTCATTGCCTCGGAAGTGGCGCCGGGCTCGCTGGAACAGGCGCTTGTGCTTCAGCGCGAGGCGCAGGCGATCGGCATGACAATTGACGTGCAGCGCGTAACGACCGATGGCTACTGGAACGCGGTCTGGTTAACCGCGCCGGTACACGTCGGCAGCTGGAATATGCGCCCGACAGCCAACATCATGCTGACGCTCGCCTACAAGTCGGACGCACCCTGGAACGAGAGCCGATGGCAGAATCCGCAGTTCGACGAGCTGCTGATCAGTTCCCGCGCCGAAACCGACCCCGACCGCCGCCGACAGATGTACCACGACATGCAAATGCTGGTGCACGAGGGCGCGGGCTCGGTAATCCCGGTGCACCGCAACTTCGTCGACGGGGTGTCAGACTACATCCGCGGCATCCCGTCGGTTCCGCTCGGGCCCTACGGCGGCCTTGAGGGACCCGAGTTCTACTGGATCGACAAGGCATGACCGGGACGCGCCCGGCACCCGCCGGGCGCCGACCCAAGGCACGGGCCGACGGGGCGGCAGCATGATCCTCGGGATTGTTCTGCGCCGCATCCTGATCGGAGCGGCCACGCTTTTGTTCGTGTCGCTGGTGATCTTCCTTGGAACGCAGGTGCTGCCTGGCGACACCGCGCAGATCCGCCTTGGCCAAGAGGCGACACCAGAGACGGTGGCCGCGCTCCGAGAACGAATGGGCCTCAACCGACCCCTGTACGAACAGTACCTCAGCTGGCTTGGTGGTTTCCTCGGTGGCGATCTGGGCCGATCGCTCGCGGGCGACGTACCGGTTTCGCAAATGATCTCGGACCGTTGGTTTAACACCGTGGTGGTCGCGGCCTGGACGGCAGCGATCTCGGTGCCTCTGTCGGTGGGACTCGGCCTAATGGCAGCGATGTGGCCGGGCAGCGCCTACGACCGGGGGCTAACCCTGTTCAATGTGGCGCTGATGGCAACACCCGAGTTCTTTGTGGCCACCGTACTGGTGGCAACCTTCGTCCTGAGCTTCGGATTGGGGTCGGCCGTGGTAATCGGCTCGACCGAGGGCAAGGGCCCCTTCGCGCTTCTGCTGCACTTCATCTATCCGGTGATCACGCTGTCGATCATCACCTCGTCGCAGATGATCCGCCTGACCCGGGCGGCGCTGCTGAACGTGATGACCGCGCCCTATATCGAGATGGCGCGCCTGAAGGGCGTACCGCGCGGACGGCTTGTGATGTTGCATGCTCTCCCGAACGCGATCGGACCCATCGTGAACGTGGTGGCTCTAAACCTCGCCTATCTCATCTCCGGCGCGGTGGTCGTCGAGGTATACTTCAGCTATCCGGGCCTTGCCGTGCTTCTGGTGCAGGCGGTGCAAACGCGCGACTTCATCGTAATCCAGTCAGTGGGGATGCTGTTCTGTGCAGCTTACGTGCTGATCATCCTGATCGCAGACCTCGCCGCGATCCTGTCGAACCCTCGCCTCCGGCACCCGAAATGACCATCCCGCCCGATCCGATTGCCGCGGCCCTGTCCGCTCCCCCTCGACGCAGCCGTCGGCTGCGCCTGACGTTGTTCGGCTGGACCGGCGTAGCAATCCTCGCGTTCTGGGCGCTGGTCGCCCTGATCGGGCCTTGGGTCATGCCGCTTGGCGAGAACGCCCTTCCCTTTCCGAACGCGTACCAATCGTTCCTGCCGCCTCAGCCTGGCGCCTGGTTGGGCACCGACGTGCAGGAACGCGACGTGCTGACGCGCCTTGTCTTCGGCGCAGGGCGTACCCTGGGCATCTCCGCGCTCGCCACCACGCTCGCCTTTCTAGTCGGTACGGTGATCGGAGTCGCCTCGGCTCTGGTGGGGGGCTGGACTGACATACTGGTCGCGCGCGCAAATGACGCGATCTTCAGCCTGCCCACGGTGATGCTGGGCCTGATCGGAATCGCGGCCTTCGGGTCGTCCATCCCCACGCTGATCGGCGTCACTGGGTTCCTGTTCGCGCCCATCGTGTTCCGCCTCTCGCGGGCTTTGGCGATGGAAGTGATGACGCAGGATTTCGTCGAGGCGGCGCGGCTGCGCGGTGAGGGCCTGTGGTGGATCATCCGCGCTGAGATCTGGCCAAACATCCGGCTGCCGCTCATATCTGAGTTTGGGCTGCGGATGATCTATGTGATCCTGTTCATCTCGTCGCTCAGCTTTCTCGGGCTAGGGATCCAACCACCGCGGGCGGATTGGGGATCAATGGTGCGCGAGAACCTGGGTGCGCTGCAGTTCGGGTCGTCGGCTTGGCCGGTGCTAGCGCCCGCAATGGCCATTGCCAGCGTCACCGTCGCGATCAGCTTCATCGTCGATGACGTAACGACGGCCGCAGGCCGTCGCGCGCCCAGGCGCTGACTATGCCGCTCACCGCCCCCGAGCACGGCGCCCCGCAACCTCGCCCCGCCGCGGCGGTGGAAGATATCGCTACTTACCCTTTGGCTGACCTTTCGGTCGGCGCGGACGCGGCGCCTGTCCTGTCGCTCGCCCAGAACGAAAGCTGCCGGCCACCCAGCCCCGCCGCCCAAGCCGCCGCGGCGGCCACGTTGGCGCACGTGGCGGATTACCCGGATCCCGACTGGAGCCACCTGCGTGCGGCCATCGCCGATGTTCACGGGGTGGACCCGGGACTTCTACTCTGTGCAGCGGGGTCCATGGAGCTTCTGTCAGCCACAGCACGAGCCTACCTCGGCCCCGGCGACCGGGCGCTGATGCCGGCCTATGGCTACCTGTTCTTTGAAACGGCAGCGCGGCTCGCGGGCGCCTCAGTGGACCGCGCGCCCGAACGCGCCTTCACCGTCGATCCGGCCGCGCTGATCGCAGCGCTGCGCCGCGAAACGCGCGTGGTGTTCCTCGCGAATCCAGGCAACCCCACCGGCACACGCCTGCCGCCGGCGGCGGTTGCCGACCTGCGCGCGGGACTTCCCGCAGACGTGTTGCTGGTGGTGGACGAGGCTTACGGCGAGTTCTCACCCGACCCGCCCGCCTTCGAGCTGGTGGCGGGCGGGGCGACAGTGGTGCTCCGCAGCTTCTCGAAGGCTTACGGCTTGGCGGGGATGCGCGCGGGGTGGGGCCTTTTCCCGCCAGCGGTGGCAGCCGAGGTGCGCAAGGTGCTTCTGCCAAACGGCGTGGCTGCGCCGTCGCAGGCGGCCGCGGCGGCGGCGTTGCGCGACCAGGCCTGGATGCGGGCGACCGTGGCCGAGACAGCCGCCCGACGCGACCGTTTCGCGGCGCGGATGCGCGCGGCAGGGCTCACCGTACCCGAGAGCCACGCGAACTTCGTCCTACTTAGCTTCGGAACGGCGGCGCGGGCCGACACGGCCGAAGCAGCGCTCCGCGCAGACGGGATTGTCCTGCGTGGAATGGGCGGCTATGGCCTGCCCGACTGCCTGCGCGCCACCATCGGTAGCGACGCCGCGATGGAGCGCGCAGCACGCGCCATCGAGAGTGCGTTGCGCGGATCCCCGCCATGAGGGTTATCCTGCACGCAGCCGAACCCGGGCCGCATGTGGCCAACGTGCGCGCGGAATTCCCCGGTGCCGAGGTTCTGGGCTGCGACAGCTACGACGGCCTGCCAGCGCTGCTCGCGGCGGCGCCGGCGGATGCGGTTTTTACCATCCGTTTCGCGGGTACCCCCGGCTTTCCTGCGGCGGCGCTTACCGGACCATGGGGCCCACGCTGGATCGCCGTCGGGGGTTCGGGCGTCGACCATCTGGGCCCATGGGACTCCGCGCGCACTACCGTGACCAACGCTGCCGGCATCGCGGCCGACCAGATGGCCGAGTTCGTCATCGGCGCCGCGCTGCACTTCCGACTCGACGTGCCGGGACTGATGCGCGAGCAGGCGGCGCGCCGCTGGGGTGCGGACCGGCAGATGCGCCCGTTGCGCGGCGGAACTTGCCTCATCGTGGGCCTCGGGCGCACAGGGATGGCGGTAGCGCGCCGCGCGGCGGCAATGGGCCTTCGGATCATCGGCGTCCGCGCGACCGCTACCCCGGCCCCGGCCCCGGAGATCGACGCAGTCTACCCGCCAGGCGCGCTACCCGATCTTTGGCCGCTGGCAGACCTCGTGGTGGTGTGCACGCCCCTTACGCCCGCAACGCGGGGTTTGGTGGGCGCCTCAGCACTTGCGGCGATGAAGCCCGACGCGGTGCTGGTCGACGTGTCTCGCGGTGGTGTGGTCGACGGCGCGGCGCTGGTGGCGGCGCTCGAGTCGGGGTACCTCGCGGGGGCCGCGCTAGACGTGTTCGAGACCGAGCCGCTGCCACCGTCCCACCCGCTCTGGACCGCACCGCGCACGCTGATCTCGCCCCATGCCTCCGCCGTCTACGACACGTGGGAGGCCGAGACCGTCGCCTTCTTCTGCGAGAACCTCGCGCGGTTCGCGGCCGGCGAGCCGTTGCTGAACGTGGTCGACCCCGCGCGCGGCTATTGATGAGCCCCGGCGAGCCAGGCGCGGACCTCGGCCGCCGTCGCGGGGGTGGCGCCGCCGCGCTGCATCGCGGCCACCGCCTCGGCGACGAGGCGCGCGTTCGTCACCGGGCGGCCGTCACGCAGATGATGGTCCTCGATCCCGGTGCGGAGCCCGCCGCCTGCCGCCACGATTAGGGGAGCCATCTCGCGCTGCCCCGCCTCGCCTTTGGCCGAGGCCGTCCAGACGGTGCCGTGGGGCAGAAGGTCGAGCATCGCAGCCAGCGCCGCCGGCCGGGCGGGCGCGCACCAGAGCACGCCGAACCCAATGCAGATAGGCGTGCGCGCGGGCACAACGCGCTCCTCCAGCATCCGCGCCGCCAGTGCCATCTGACCCAGATCGAACACGGTGAGTTCCGGGCGCACGCCTGCCTGCGCGCAGAGCATAGCCGCACGGTACAGCATGTCTGTCGGCGCCAGAAACACGTCGCCGGCGTCGCCCCACGAGAAACTACCGCAATCAAGGCCAGTCATGTCGGCGCCTGCTGGACGGAGGTGCGCTAGCCGCGCCTCGGCCGTCTGGATCGCCACCGCGTCGGCCGGCGCCACCGCGGGCGAGGTCAGCCTCACCGGCAGCGTGCCGCCGCCCCCGCCGGTGAAGTGAATCAGTATCGCCGGATTCCGATCACGGATCCGGGTCGCGACCTCCGTGTAGAGCGCCACCTCGTGCGAGGAGCGGCCTGTCGCCGGGTCGCGGACGTGGATATGAACCACGGCCGCACCCTCGGCAGCGGCGGCGAGTGCGTCCGCCGCGATCTCAGCCGGGGTGATCGCGAGGTGGGGCGTGTCGGCGCGGGTCAACGTGCCGCCGTTGATAGCGCAGGTTATCCACCTCATGCCGCCGCCTCCATGCAAGCCAGACGCCCGTGACCGCGCGCCGCGGCGTCGATGCGCCCGTCGCGCATCACAACCCGTCCGCGCACAGCCGTCAGCACAGGCCTGCCCATCATCGCCATCCCATCCCAAGGGGTGAAGTCAACGCGACTCTCCATGTCTGCATGTCGCACCGTCCATCTCGCAGCCGGATCCCACAGGCAGAGGTCGGCATCGCAACCGAGAGCGAGCCGACCCTTTAGCGGCAGTCCGAACAGCCGCGCGGGCGCGGCGGCCGTGACCTCTGCGAAGCGCTCGGGCGAAAGTCGCCCCGTGGCAACCCCTAGGGAAAAGACGGTGGGCGCCATCGTCTGAAGCCCCGAAAAGCCGCCGCCGAAATCGGCGAAGGTCATCGCCGCCCCTGCCCGCGCGCGCGCGATCGCCGCCATGCGATGGTTCGGCGAATGGTCGGACGACACAATGTCGAGCCCGCCTCCCGCCAGCGCGGACCAGAGCGCTTCCCGGTCCGCCGCGTCCCGCAGCGGCGGGGCACACAGGAACTTCGCCCCCTCGAAATCTGGCCGGTCGAGGTCGGCGGCGGTAAAGGCGAGGTAATGGGCGCAGGTCTCAGCCGTGACCGGAAGGCCACGCGCCCGCGCACGGGCAATCTCCTCCAGCGCTTCGGCGCCCGACAGGTGGTAGACGTGCAGCCGCGCGCCAGTTGCCCCGGCATAGGCGACCGCGCGGTGAATGAGCGTGGCCTCGGCCGCGGCGGGCCGCGCCGCGGTTTGCCGACCGATGCCGGTGCGGCCCACGGTGAGTTCCGCAGCCGTCGCATGGCGCACCAGCGCGTCGTCCTCGGCATGCAGGACGCCCAGCACGCCAGCCCTGGCGCAGGCGTCGAGGATGGCAAGGATCTCGCCATCAGCCAGCGCGTATCCCGGATATGTTGAGAACATCTTGACCGCCCGGAACCCCCTCGCCGCAAGCGCGGGCAGCCCGTCGCGCAGGAAGTCGGGGGTGGCGTCGGGCATCTGGACGACCACCCCATAGTCGGTCAGCGCCTTCCCCGGCGCGGTGGCCAGGTAGGCGTCGAGCGCCGCGGCCACGTCGGCACCCCGCGCCGCCATTGACTGAGGGATCACCGTGGTCGTCCCGCCCGCGACCGCCGCGCGTGTAGCACTCTCCCAGTCGTCGGGGCATGGCGACTCACCCGCGATGGAGGCCTGCGCGATGTGGCAGTGGCTGTCGATCGCGCCCGGCATCAGCAGAAGACCAGTCGCCCGCACCTCCTCGCGACCCCGCGGCAGGTCGGGGCCGATGGCGGCGATCGTCCCGCCGTCCACTGCCAGATCGCCCCGGACGCAACCCTGTGGGGTGACGACGATGGCGTCGCGGATCAAGAGGTCATGCATGGCAGAGTTCTTTGGCTTTGCATGTTGCAGCAGCACGCCCGCTGAAGCAGGGTGACGCAAACTGGAGGGACTTATGGCCTGGGGGCGCAACTTTACAGGATACGGGCGGAACCCGCCGCGCATCACATGGCCGGGGGACGCGCTGGTCGCCGTGAACCTCGTCATCGTCTACGAGGAAGGGTCGGAGTACTCTCTGATCGAGGGGCACGGCCGGAACGAGGGCTGGGGCGAATACGCCTTCACCACTGACCCGCCCGTGCGCGACCTCGGGACAGAAACGCACTTCGAGTACGGCAGTCGCGTGGGCATTTGGCGTCTGGCACGGATGCTGGACGACCTCGGCGTGAAGGCCACGATTTCGGCCTGCGCGCTCGCGCTTGAGCGTAATGCCGAGGTGCCGGTCTGGATGAACGAGGCTGGTCACGACCTGCTTGGGCACGGCTGGCGCTGGTTTGAGGCCTACCGCCAGAGCCGCGAGGAAGAAGCCGAGCACCTGCGGCTGGCCGTCGAAAGCTATCGCCAAACGCTCGGCTACCGGCCCATCGGATGGAACCAGCGTTCGTTTCCATCGGCCCACACCTTCGACCTTCTGGTCGAGGAGGGCGGGTTTCTCTACACCTCCGACCCTTGCAACGACGAAATCCCCTACTTGGTGCCCGATGGGCGCGGCGGGCGCATGCTGGTCATGCCCTACTCCAAGACGTTCAACGATTCGCGCTTTTTGATCGCGCCCGGCTACTCCAATCCGGGAGATTTCGCTGCCGACGTGATCGCAGGCATCGACGCCCTGCGCCGCGACGCGGAGGTGGTCGGGCCGCGGATGATGACAGTCGCCGTGCATGCGCGTTGGACGGGGCAACCCAACCGGGCAAGCGGCCTCAGGCGCATCCTTGAACATGGGCTCGGCACAGAAGGCGTAGCGTTCCTCCGCCGCGACCACATGGCCCGCCACTTCATAGCGCATCACGGAGATCTGCCGGTTCAGCACCCTGTCCTGTGATCGGGCGGGGCGAGCCCACTCGCCTCCTCGATGACGTCGGGCAGACTTCAGGATCACGTATCACATCCGCAGGCGGTGGCCGTCCGGGTCGAACGGGGGATGGTCGAGGACGCGGGCAGGAGTGTCCCGCCCGAGGATCGCGACATGCACGGTGTCGCCTGCGCGAGCCAGCTCCGGCTTGAGATAGGCGATTGCCAGCGACTTGCCGACGTGGAAGCCGTAGGCGCCCGACGAGACCTGCCCTGCTGGCGTGCCGTCCGGCAAGAACACGGGCTCGCCGCCCCATGCATCGGCATCTGTCGCGTCGATCTCGAGCATCGTCATCCGCTCGCGGGGCGGGTTCGCTGCGATCCGCTCCCAAGCGGCCTTGTTCAGGAAGTCCTTGTTGGACTTCACCAACCGGTCAAGCCCGCATTCCTGCGGCCAATACTCGGGGCTGTAGTCTCGCCCCCAGGATCCGTAACCTTTCTCAACTCGGAGGCTCATTAGCGCGCGGCTCCCTACTGGCCCAGCGCCCAGATCGCGCCCGGCTTCCAGCAGCGCGGCATAGAGCGCAACTTGGTCGGCCTCCGCGCAGTGGACTTCCCAGCCGAGGTCGCCGGTGAAGCTGACACGTAGTGCCGTGCAGTCCACGCCCGCGACGGTGATGCGGGCCGATGCCATAAAGGGGAACGCCTCGTTCGACAGGTTCGCGTTCGTCAGCCTTTGCAGGAGGTCGCGCGACCGCGGCCCGGCCACGTTGAAGCCGCACATGCGCTCCGTCGTGCTTTCGAAGGTGGTGCCTGCCGGCAGCGGCAGGGCCTGAAAGAAGCGCGCGTGAAACCGCTCGGCCATGCCCGAGCCGATCACCATGAACTCGTCCTGCGCAAGCCGCGTCACCGTGAAGTCGCCCGCAATGCCGCCCCGCTGCCCGATCAGGGGCGTCAGGCACGACCGCCCCACCGCCCGCGGCATTCGATTGGCGAAGAGCGCGTTCAACCACTCCTCGGCCCCCGGCCCCGCGACCCGGTACTTGGCGAAATTCGAGATGTCGATGATGCCTGCCCGCTCGCGCAGCATCTGCACCTCACGGCCGACCGGCGCGAACCAGTTCTGCCGGGTGAAGCCGTAAGTCTCTTCGCGCGGCTCGCCGTGGGCGGCAAACCACAGGGGGTGTTCCCAGCCGAAGTTCAGGCCGAACACTGCGCCCATCTCCGCCTGCATAGCATAGGCGGGGCGGGTGCGCACCGGGCGTCCGGCCGACCGTTCCTCGGTCGGGAAGTGGATCTTGAAGCGGTGGGTGTAGACGTCGCGCACGCGCGATCGGACGAAGGATTTGCCTACCCAGTGGCCGTAGCGCGCAAGGTCCCAGCCGAACATGTCAAGGGTGGGCTCCCCCTCGACGATCCATTCGGCGGCAAGCTTGCCCAATCCCCCCGACTGCGAGAAGCCGGGGATAATGCCGTTGCAGCAGAAGTAGCCGCTGAGTTCGGGCACCGGCCCGAAGAGAGCCGACGCGTCCGGTGACCAGATCATCGGACCGTTGATCACCCGTTTGATGCCCGCGCGCTGCAGCGCCGGCAGGCGGATCATGGCGCCGCCGAGTCCCGCCTCGAGCCGTTCAAGATCGTCGGGGAATAGCTCGTGGCCGAAGTCTGCCGGCGTTGCGTCCTCGGCCCAGAACTTCATTTCGCATTCGTAAGCGCCAACGAGGATGCCCAACCCCTCCTGCCGCAGGTAGTACTCGCCATCTCGGTCGGCGACCGAGGGTAGGCGGCGTCCGGCGGCAGCGATCTCGGGGATGGTCTCGGTCACGAGGTACTGATGCTCCGTCGGGATCAACGGCAGTTCGAGCCCGGCCATCCGCCCGACCTCGCGTGCCCAGAGGCCCGCGGCGTTGATCACCCAGGGCGTGCGGATGTCGCCCCGCTCGGTGCGTACGAGCCATGAGCCGTCCGGCTGCGCCTCGGTGCCAGTGACAGGGGTGAAGCGGTGGATCTCTGCGCCCATCGCCCGCGCACCCGCCGCATAGGCGTGGGTCACGCCCGAGGGATCAACGTTGCCACCGTCGGGTTCGTACATGATGCAGCGGATTCCGTCGAAGTTCACGAGCGGGTGCAGCCGCTCGGCTTCGTCGCGGCTGACCTCGTGGAACTTCATGCTGTAGCGCCGCGCCTTAGCGGCTTGGATCCGCAGCTGGTGCTCCCGCGCCTCGGTTTGCGCCAGGTAGAGCGAACCCGGCTGGAAGATGCCGCAGCCCTGCCCGGTCTCGGCCTCGAGCGTGCGGTAAAGGTTCATGGTGTAATGTTGGATACGGCTGATGTTGGTGATGTCGTGCAGCCCGTGGATGTTCGCCGCCGCGTGCCATGTGGACCCGCTAGTGAGCTCCGACCGCTCCAGCAGCACCGACCCGGTCCAGCCCTTCTGCGCCAGGTGATAGAGGATCGAGCAGCCCACGAGCCCGCCGCCAATCACCACGGCGTCTGCGTGAGTGGGCAGCGGTTTGCTTACCCCGTTCGTTCCGTTCGCGCCGCTCATGGTTCGTCCTTTCCAATCTCTTCCTTGCGTCTGGCCACATATGCTTCGAGTTCCTCGCGGATTGCCGGGTCCAGCGGCGGCTCCTCGTAGTCGCGTAGCGCCTGCTGCCAGATCGCAGTTGCGCGTTCGACGGCATCCTTCGCCCCCGCCGCTTCCCAAGCGCCGTAATTCGTCCAGTCCGACAGAAGCGGCCGATAGAACGCAGTCTCGTAGCGCTCCATCGTATGCGCGGCGCCGAAGAAGTGCCCGCCCGTAGGCACGCTCGCGATGGCGTCGAAACCGAGTTCCGCCTCAGAGAAGTCCACCGGGCGCAGGATCTCCATCATGTTCTGGAGGATCTCCACGTCGAGGACGAGCTTCTCAAAGCTCGCGGTCAGCCCGCCCTCGAGCCAGCCCGCTGCGTGGTAGATCAGGTTCGCCCCGCCAAGCACCGCGCCCCAGGTTGCCATCGTCGTCTCGTAGGCAGACTGTAGGTCGCATGCGTTCGACGCGTTTGAGTTCGAGCTGCGGTAGGGGAGCCTGTAGCGGCGTGCGAGCTGGCCCGCAATGATGTTGGCCTTGGTGTTCTCAGGCGTGCCGAAGGCGGGAGCCCCCGACCGCATGTCCACGTTCGAGGTAAAGGCCCCGTACATCACTGGCGTGCCAGGCCGTACGAGCTGCGTCAGCACAACACCGAAGAGCGCCTCGGCGTTCTGTTGGGCCAGCGCCGCGGGGAGAGTTACGGGGGTCATCGCCCCCATAAGCGTGAATGGCGTGATCGTCACCGGCTGGCCATGCTCGGCCATGGCGATCAGGCCCTCGCCCATCTCCTTGTCGAAGAGACGGGGGGAGTTGACGCTGATGATTGTCGTGACGCCGGGATCGTCCGCCATCTGCTCGGGCGTCATCCCACGCGAGATCGCCATCATGCGGATTCCGTCCATTGCACGGCCACGGCCGATGGCGGTGCAGTGAAAGGTGAGATCCGACAGCGTGAGGTTTGCGAAGTAGGTGTCGAGGTGGCGGTTGTTTGCGGGCAGTTCCTGCGGAGCCGTCACCTGGTTGCCGATCATGTGGATCGCATTGAAGTGGTGGGCGAGGCGGATGAAGTCCTCGTAGTCCGCCAGACTGCCCGACCGCCGTCCGCGCAGCCGGTCGTGCACGTTCGGCGGGCCCGCGACCAAGCCGAAGTTCAGTGACCGTCCCCCGAAGAACAGCCGCTTGGCCGTGTTTCGTGCGGTCAGGGTGAAGCGCGCGGGCACATTAGCCAGCGCCGCGTCGACAATATTCTCGTCAATGCGCACGATCCCCGTATGGCGGTCCACGATGGCGCCGGCCGCCGCGAAGAGGTCAAGTACCCGGTCGCCCATCACCCGAATGCCGAGCTCGCGCAGGATGCGGATCGAGGTGTCGTGCAGGGCCTGCATTGCCTCCGGCCCGGCCATCTCCATCGGCGGATAGGGGTTCTCGACCGCCCGCCATGGCAACTGCGCGATCCCCTCGGACCCGCGCGAAGACTTGCCCCGCCGCCCGCCGCCGCGCCGCTGGTCGTTCATGGCATCCCTCCTCCGTGGATCGTTTGCGCCGCGCCAGCGGCCTGCACGATCCGGTGCAGGACGCTCGCGGTAACCGTCACGTCGAACAGCGCCTCGCACGCACCGTCGCCGCACAACACGACCGCATCGTGCCCGGCGAAGCGCGTTTGCGCGATGGCCGTGGGCGAGAATCGGCCAGGCCGCAGGTCAATAGCGCAGAGCCGCGCCAGCGTTCCCGGAAGCGCTGGCCCAGAGAGATGGAGCCACGCCCACCCCTCCTCCCGCCAAGACGACCATCCCCGCGCGCCATCCGCCCCGTCCCAGGCCGCACGCACCGCCGCAAGCGCCGCGGGCGCCTCCGCGTCGCCGAGGATCGTCAGGTCGTTGCCGCCGAGCCGCAGGAGCCTCAGCCCCGGCACCAATGCGATGCGGTTCACCGCGGGCAGTGCCCCGCCGCCTGCCGCCGCCCATGCGCCCGTCATCCAGTCGGCCGCTCCCGGCCCCTTCGCGCCGAAGCGCGGCCAGTCGGTGCGGTCCTTAATCGCGAGCCCCGGCGCCGCGCCGATGAGTGCCGCCTCGGGCGCGGCCGCCCCGCCGGGCGACAGGGGGAAGGTCCGCTTCATCCGGCCTGTCTTTCGTTGGCGGGATCGACGAAGGCATGTGCCTGCACCGTCCCCACGATGAGCCGCCCATCACGACCTTTGACGGTCACGCGGGCGCCGGGATCGGCCTGCGCCGCCGGCACGAAAGCCAGCGCGACAGAATGGCCGAGCGTCGGGCTGTAGGCGACGGACGTCAGATGCCCGGCTGGCCGGCCTCCGTCAAGCACCAGGCAGCTTTCGCCCAAGCCCGCGGTGCCCGCCGGGAAGGTGAGCGGCACAAGACGCCGCGCCACACCCAGACGCCGGCGAAGTTCAACTGATCGCTTGCCGACGAAGAAGGGCTTCCCCATGGCAAGCGCCCAGCCCATACCAAGCTCGTCGGGAGACGAGAGCGCGTCGGTGTCCTGCCCGATGAGAATGTGACCCTTCTCGAGCCGTAGGATCCGGCTCGCCTCGAGCCCGTAGGGCCTGAGGCCGTGCGGCGCCCCTGCCGCGACCAACGCGTCCCAAAGCGCGGGGACAAAGCTCGCGGGCGTGTGCAGCTCGAAACTGAGCTCGCCCGTAAAGCCGATGCGCATCGCGCGCACGGGCGCGCCAGCCACCGTGCCCTCGCGCCCGGCGAGGTAGGGGAAGACCGCAGGCGACCAATCGATGTTTGAAGGCATCGCCTGGAGCACGGCGCGCGCGGCGGGGCCCGTGACGTTGATCCCAGCGAAGGCGCCTGTGAGGTTCGCCACGTCGACCCGGAGGCCCCACTGGGCGTTCCAGAACGCCATGTCGGACCAAACGCGTGCGAACGCGCCCGTTGTGGCGGTGACATAGAAGCAATCCTCGGCCATGCGGTAGGCCACGCCATCGTCAATCACCGCGCCCATTTCGTTCAGCATCAGGCAGTAGCGTACCCGGCCCACCGGCTGGGTGGCGTACCGCAACGTGTACAGACGGTCCAGGAACTCGGCCGCGTCAGGGCCCCGCACCTCAAGCTTTCCGAGCGTTGAGACGTCGAGTATCCCGCATGCCTGTCGCACCGCCGCGGCTTCGGCGAAAATCGCCTCGGCGCGATCGCCCTCGCCATAGCGGAACGGCCGCCACCACGCGCCCGCGGTCTGCATCTCGGCCCCAAGCGCGAGGTGCCGGGCGTGCAGCGCCGTGCGCCGCTCGGATGGCTCGGCCTGCCCGGCAAGGGTGCCGAGCGCCTCGGGCACCGCGGGCGGGCGCGCCGTCGTCACGCCGACGGCGCCCACCGGGCGGGCCGTCGCGGCGGCGACGATCCGTGCGGTCGACAGCGCCGCATGACGCCCCTGGCTCGGCCCCATACCGACCGTCGTGAAGCGCTTGACCAGCTCGATCTCGCGGTAGCCCTCTGCCACCGCGTTGATTATGTCGCGCACGGTCAGATCCTCGTCGAAGTCGACGAAATCCTTTCCCGCCGGGTCTTGCGTAAGCGGCTGGTCCCAATGCGAGAGCGCAAGGTCGGGGTCGTCCGGAGCAGGTTCGTCGGTTGTCATGGGCCGGCCCAAAGCGCGAAGCGCCGCCCGCCCCGCGGCGCGACCCGAGGCTACGGTGGCGGCGTGGCCTGCCGTACCGGCGACCGTACCTGCGAGCCGCAGGCCCGGCCGCTCGAGCGTCAAGGTCATTCTACCGGTGAGAGGGTCCGCTCCGGCCACCGCGCCGGCTTGACATGGCAGCTGCCACGCCGGCACCTGTCCCGCCGCAACCACGAGCGTATCGCACGCGATCTGGCGCCCCGCGACCTGCACCGACCGCACGCGCATCCGGCCCGACGCGGCCTCGATCCGTCCTTCGATTACGGGAACGCCGAGCTCCGCCACACGCGCGTCGTGCCCCGGCAGCGCCCGCGGCAGCACCAACGCCGCGATCTCTACGCCCGCTGCGCGCAGGTCCTCGGCTGCGTCGAGCCCGTCTGGCGTGGCCGCGAGCACCACTGCGCGCTGCCCCGGCGCCACCGCGAAGAGTCGAATCAGCCGCCGCGCCGCACCCGCCGAAAGGATGCCCGGGAGGTCGTTGCCGAAGTAGACCGCAGGTTGGTCGATCCCGCCAGTCGCGAGAATGACCTCGCGGGCACGGACGCGCCATAGGGTACGCTCCTGCACCACGGAGATCCAGTTGTCGGCGAAGACGCCGGTTACGGTCGCTCCCATCATCACTCGCAGGCCGAGTTGGGCCACGGCTTCGGCGCGCACGGCAGCATCGCATTGGGTCGCGAACGTCATCGTGCCGCCCACTTCGGGCGCTGCCTCGACGAGGAGGACGTCGGCCCCCCCCCGCGCAGCTTCGGCCGCAGCGGCAAGCCCTGCCGGCCCCGCACCCGCCACCAGTAGATCGCAGTGCAGGTAACCCTTGTCTCCCGGGGCCGCGGGGCGGGTGGGATCGACCCGGCCGAGGCCCGCCTTCGCACGGATCCGCGGTTCCCAAAGCCGGTACCACGCATCTCGCGTCGGTCCCATGAAGGTGCGGTAGTAGAAGCCCACAGGCAGGAAACGCGCGAAAGAACCTAGCGCCGCGTCACGGTCGAAGGCGAGAGAGCCGGCAACGTTCTGCGCACGCACGTCCATGCCGGCTTCGAGAGGGCGCAGATCAGCCTGCACGTTGGGTTCGGGCCCGACCTGCACCAGCGTGTTCGCCTCGGCGCCGGCAAAGGTAAATGCGCCGCGCGGCCGGTGATACTTAAACGAGCGCGACAGCGCCATTTGCCCCTGCGCTGCAAGCGCCGAGGCGATAGTGTCGCCCTCGAAGCCCGTGACGGAGCGTCCCTCGAAGGAGAAACGCAGCGGGCGCTCGCGGTCGATGCGGGTGCCGAACGGAGGCGGCAGGCGCGTCATGAGCGCGCACCCGGCAGGAAGGTGCGCAGCACGGTGTCGGTGACGATGTGCCGTTCAGCCAAGAAGACCGTATTCGACGGCGTGTGCCGCCACCATTCGCACACCACGTCCGGCCGGTTCTCGGACAGGAACAGGTGTGCCGTCCAAGCGGCGTCACCGTCGCCGGGAGGGGGCCGAAGGGGCCCGAGGTACTGGAACTCGTCGATGTTCCGCGAGCCGTTGAGCGGGCAGTCGAGCAGCTTCATCGCGTACCCTCCCCCGCTCAATGGCTCGCCGCCGTCGCACCCATCTCGTTGACCAGTGCGAAGCGGTCGAAACGGGAAAGCGCGAAGGGTTCCAAAAGGGCGGGCACTCGGCCTGTGGCGATCGTCTCGGCCATGCGCAAACCTGCGATCGGGGTAGCCTTGAAGCCCCAGGTTCCCCAGCCGGCGTCGAGCCAGAGGCCTTCCACGGGCGAGGCGCCCATGATCGGGCTATAGTCGGGCGTCATGTCCGTTATGCCGGCCCATTGCCGCAGCACTCGCAGCCCGCGAAGGAACGGAAAGAGGTGCACCGCGCCTTCGGCCAGATGCTCCTTCATGTCGAGCGTCGAACGTGTAGAGATAAGTTGATACGGATCGGACCCGCCGCCGATCACCATTTCCCCGCGCGAGGACTGCACGAGGTAGGTGTGGAGGCTGACCGAGGAGACGAGCGTGTTGAGCCAGGGCTTCACAGGTTCCGTTACCATCGCCTGGAGCGGATAGCTGCGGATCGGCAGTTCCACTCCGGCCATCCGAGCCACGGCGTCGTTCAAGCCCCCGCAGGCGATCAGCACCACGCCCGCGCCGACATGGCCGCGATCGGTGCGCACGCCCGTCACCCGCCCCGCCGTCACGTCAATGCCGACGACGGCGGTGCGCTGGTGAATTTCCACGCCTCGCCGCGCGGCCCCGCGCGCGTAGCCCCAGGCGACAGCGTCGTGCCGCGCCGTGCCACCGTCGGGGTGCCACAGCCCGCCTAGGATTTCGAGGGCGCCGCCCCGGTCCATGTTCAACTCGGGCACTCGTTCACGAACCTCATCAGGTCCGATGACGGAGATGCCGATCCCGAGGTGCCTGCCGGTCTCGGCACGAAGGTGGAAGGAGCGCAGCGTTGCCTCGGTATGGGCGAGCGTCAGCTGCCCCCGCGGCGAAAACATCACGTTGAAATCAAGCCGCTGACTCAGCCCGCGCCACAGCTCCACGCTTTCGCGGTAGAAGGCGATCGACTGCGGCGTAATGTAGTTCGACCGGATCGTGGTGGTGTTGCGCGCGGTGTTGCCCCCCGCGAGCCATCCCTTCTCGAGTACCGCGATCGACCGTAATCCATGGTCCACCGCGAGGTGGAACGCACAGGCCAGGCCATGTCCGCCCCCGCCGATGATGACGACGTCGTAGTATGACCGCAGGTCGGGCGTCCGCGGGAGGTCGCCCGTCACCGGGTACTCACGAGCAAGCCCGTATCTGAGCAGACGCAGGACCACGGGCAGTCAGTAGAGATGCGCCGCGAGGTCGGCGAAGCGACTTCCCGGCCGGGTCAGCGCTAGGCAGGTATCACGCAGTGCCACTGCGCGTGCCACGCCCAGCGCGGGGTCGGCGAACTCGTGGAACTTCGCCACGATTCGAGCCTCGTCGAACGGACGCTCGGGCCCGCCCGAGGCGTGGACGTCGCCGGAGGCGAGGACCTGCCCATCCATGAGCGTGATCTCGACATCGCTCCACCGACCGGCCGGATAGCGCGCCTCGTGTCGGGGGTCCGCCTCTATCCGCGTTCGCGCCACCAGCCGCGCGACCGACGGGTCGGCCAGTCCCGCGCCCGAGATATGCTCGACGCCGATACGCCCGTGCACCAGCATCGTCGCCACCGGAAAAGGCAGAGCATACTGCGCCTGAGAGGTGGTGGAGGGCATCGCGGGCCAGAGCGCGGCCGCATAGTCGAAGGTGCGTATCCGCACCTCCGCAACTTCGTGGTGGCTGAAGCGGTGCGAAGCCTGCAGCTCGCGCGTAGCGTCAATGGCCGCGTGCGCCCAGCGGCAGGTCGGGTAAGGCTTAATGTACTGGTGCTCTACCTGCCAGAAGGTCCCCAGGTCCGCCCAGAAAGGCGCGGCCTCAGGCGCCTCGACCGTCAGGGCCGGGGCACCGGTAAAGCCCCGCTCAGCAAGTATCGCCGCGGTCATGCCCGCCAGTGCCCCCCAACCTGAGCCGTCGTGCAGCATGGTGGGGGTCGCGATCTCGCGCATCATCTGGCTGCGGGGCCCGTGGTATTCGGCGATTCCGAGCGCCTCGCGCAAGACAGCCGGCGCGGCGCCGCGCAGCCTAGCCGCCATTGCCGCGACGCCCAGTGCGTTCCAGGCGCCCGAAGTGTGGTACTCGGGCACAGTCGCATGCAACGCGATACCCGCACGACCCGCCACCTCGTAACCAACGACGAGCGCCGCCAGAGCCGCTGGCCCCGCGAGATCCGCTTGCTCGGAAAGGGCTGCGAGCGTCGGAACCACGACGACTCCAATGTGTCCTTTGGTGGGGTTGTAACCGTCGTGACCGTCGAGGTTGTCGATCTGCGTAGCCGCGGCGAACACCGCGCCGGCAAGGGAGACGCGTCGGCCGTCGAAAAGAAGTCTTGCGGCATGCCTCATGTCGCCAGCGGAGTAGAGCAAACAGGAGGCGTCCCGCGCAAGCCTGCCTGCCTCCATCGGACCCGCAGCCGCGCAGATGCCGAGGGTGTCTAGCAGAAGCAGCGAAGCCTGCCGCAGCGCCGCTTCTGGTACCTCCTCGGGCGCCAAGTCGAGCGCAAACGAGGTCACGCGCGACAGCACGTCGTCCTGGAGTCCCGCGGTGTCGCGCATGTTTATCCTCCTCTGCAAGGCACACGATAAATTTCTGCGACAGAGCACGCACATGATAGTTTCAGGGTCTTGGCACAAGAAAACCGTTGCCACCGCCGTGCAGTTCGGGAACCTGTCTTCAACTCGCAGCCCCTCCCCCCGGACCTTCTAATGAACCGCCCGCCCCCGCCTCTGAACCTGATCCGCTCCTTTGAATGCACCGCCCGGCACCTCAGCTTTACCCGCGCTGCGCAAGAACTAGGGTATACGCAGGCGGCGATCAGCACCCATGTCCGCGCGCTGGAGAAATACATCGGCCGCGAGCTGTTCGTACGGAACGCTCGCAGCCTGCAGCTGACCGAGATCGGCGCGGCCTTCCTGCCGACACTCCGCCAGGCGCTGGCGCAGATCGACGCGGCCACCGACTCGGTCTTGGCCGGCGGGCGCGACCGCAGCGTGATCGTCGCCTGCCCATTCAGCCTGGCCGAAAACTGGCTCAGCGGGGCGGTGGCCGCCTTCCAGGCGGAGCGCCGCGACATCGAGGTGACGATCCACGGCATCGTGTGGGAGGACTCGCTCGACGGCATTGCCGACGTGGTGATCACCGTAAATCGCGACGACGACGCGCCCTCCGGCGCCCGGCCGCTCTGGCCTGAGACGCTGTCGCTGGTCTGCGCTCCAGCCATCGCCGAACAGATGCGCTCGCCTCAGGACGTTCTGGCGCACCGGCGCGTGATCACCGCCGGGCGGCAGGAGTACTGGTCTATCTTCGCCGAAGCGACGGGCGAACCGCGGCTCGCCGTCATCGACCCCGCGCATGGGGCGCAGCTTCGCACCAACGCCTCGAATGTGGCACTGGAACTGGCTGCACACGGGGCTGGCGTGACGATCGCTCTGACCTCGCTCTGCGGGACCTACCTGTCGCGCGGGCTTCTGGCCGAGCCCTTCGTGGTCCGGCCGCGCAGCCCCTGGAACTACTACGTCGCCCTCCGTGCCACCCACCGCGGCGGCGTAGCGGAACGGCTGGTGGCGCACCTGCTAGCGAGAGGTCCCGGAGTTCCTGCCTGAGCGTCCCGCGTCACACCTCGGGCGGCCCGGCTCGTTCTGCGATCAGGCGGTATGCGTCGGGCCGGCGGTAGGCGGCGAAGTCGAAGTTCACCCGCCGGCAGGCCGCGATCAGGTCGAGATCGACTCGATGAACCACCACTGCGTCACCCACACCGGTCGCCAGCGCCACGCATTCGCCGGTCGGCGCGATGATGCATGATCCGCCGATCAGCGCCTGACCATCCTCCTCGCCCGCCTTAGCGGCGGCGGCCACCCAGAGCGTGTTCTGGTAGGCACCGGCTTGCATCGGCAGGTGATTGTGGAACATGCGCAGGTGCATGGCCTCCGGCGCTTCGCCCAGGTGCAGGGGCGTGTTGTAGCCTATCGCCGCCACCTCGGCTCCATTCAGCATGAGCATCCGGTAAGTCTCGGGCCAGCGGCGGTCGTTGCAGATCGCCATGCCTACACGCACGCCGCAAAAGCGGTAGACGGGAAAGCCAAGGTTCCCGGGCGAAAAGTAGCGCCGCTCGAGATGCGTCGTCACCCCCTCCTGCGGCTCGGTCGAACCAGGGACGTGGACCTTGCGGTAGCGCCCGATCGGCAAACCGTCGGCGCCGACCAGTACTGCGGTGTTGAACCGCCCCTCGGGCGCGGCCTCGCAATAGCCCAGCACGAAGCCGCAGCGCAGGCGGGCCGCAGCGGCACACAGTCGCGCAGTTTCGGGGCCGGGCATGGCGGCCTCAAAGAAGGTGTCGATCTCCTCCTCGGGCAGGACCCAACGTGGGAAGAAGGTGGTCAGCGCCATCTCGGGAAAGACGGCGAGTTCCGCCCCCATCCCAGCGGCGGTTTCCAAGAGCGCGATCAGTCGGTCCACCGTCTCGGCCCGAGCGGCCGCGCGCGGGACCGGTCCGGTCTGGCAGACGGCGAGGGACAGCGTCCGCGTCACAGCGCGGCCGTGACCTGGATTTCGACACGGTAGTTGTCGCCCGCCAGCCGCGCCTCCACGGTAGCGCGGGCGGGCAGGTTGGAGCCGTCGACCCACGCGTCCCAAGCTATGTTCATCAGGTCGAAGTCCGCGATGTCGCGCAGCCAGATGTTCGCCGTTAGCAGCTTCGCCTTCGAGGTGCCCGAGGCGGCGAGGTAATGGTCGATCCGCGACAGGATCTGCTCCGTCTGCCCGGTCGTACCCTGGCTCAGGTCGTCTGCCGTGAGACCGGACATGTAGACAATGCCGCCGTGCACAACGGCTTTCGCCAGACGTGCACCGGGATCGATGCGGGTGATGGTCATGTGATGCTCCTTCGCAGGGTCAGGCGCGCAGGCGCGCCGGGGAAAGCAGGGCAGGGTCAATGCCCGCCGCGACAAGATCTTCGGGAATCCGGCCGTGCAGGATCAGCCCTGCCGTCGCGCGCGACAGCGCCGGGGCAGTCTTTATGCCGTAACCGCCCTGCCCCGCTAGCCAGAAGAACGCGCCTTCGGCGCCCACTACGGGCGTGCGGTCGGGCGCAAAGGTGCGTAGGCCAGCCCAAGCACGCAGCACGCGCCGTACCGTCAGCGAGGTCGCCGCCTCGAGCCGCGCAGCGCCGGTCGCCACGTCGATGTCCTCGGGCCATGCGTCTACGGAGGCGGAGGGTGTCTCGTCGCCGGGTGAGACAAAGAGGCGCCCGGCATCAGGCTTGAAGTAGAACTCCTCGTCGACATCGTTCACTAGGGGCCAAGCATCGGCTCCCTCGGGTGCCGCGACCAGGAAGGCCGTCCGCCGCAGGGGCACGAGGCCGAGCGGCGCAAGCCCCGCAAGCGCAGCCACCTGATCGGCCCAGGCACCGGCCGCGTTCACTAACGTGGCGACCTCGACCGAGCCTGCCAGGGTCTCCATACGCCAGCCTCTCGCAGTGCGCGAGATGGCAGTCACGTCCGCCCTCGTCAGTATGTGCGCCCCAAGCGCGCGGGCGCGCCGCAGGTAGCCTTGGTGCAGCGCGTCTACGTCAATCTCGCGCTGGTCGGGCTCGAGGAAGGCCGCGGCAACATAATCGGGCCTGAGGCAGGGCACCATTGCCAGCGCCTCGTCGGGCGTGACAGCGCGGAGCGTGGGCGCAAGCGGTAGGCCGCGCTCCAGTTCTCGGGCGATGCTGTCGGCTTGGTCGGCGCGGCCGATGGTGAGCATGCCGCGCATTCGCAGCAGCGGCATCTCCGCAAAGCCTAGCGGCGGTGATTCAAGAAATGCTCGCCCCGCTCGCGCGAGCTGGCGGATGACGGCCCCTCCGTAGGCCTCCGAGAAGCTTGCAGCGGAGCGGCCGGTGGCGTGGATCCCACACTGCGCCTCCCGCTCAAGAAGAATGACCGACGCCCCGACCGCGAGTTCTGCCGCGGCCGATGCGCCCGCCATGCCGCCGCCGATTACGGCGATGTCGGCACATTCGGCCATGCCGATCAGCCGTCCCGCCCGACGACCGGCAGCGACAGCGGGAACAGCGCTTCGGCGTCCCGCCCCGCATGATCGTACTGGGCGACTCGTCCCAAGAGGTCGTCGAAGCCTGGACGCAACGCCTCCAGCGCAGCAGCATGATCGATGAACACCGTTTCGCCACCCTCCACCACCTGCCGCCCGTCCACCCAGACGTCGCGGACCGGACGGTCACCCCCGTAGAATAGGAGCGAGCGCAGTGGGTCGCGGGTCGGGATCATCTGCGGATGATTCAGGTCGACCGACAGGATGTCGGCCTTCGCCCCGGGCGCCAGACGCCCAATATCGTTGCGCCCTAGCGCCCGCGCCCCCGCCACGGTCGCGGCATTGAGCACGTCCGCGGTCGTTGTGGACAACCGCCAACGTTCGGCCACGCGGCTCATCACCGTTACCCAGCGCATCTCCTCGATCATGCTCATTGGCGCGCAATCGGTACCGATGCCAACGTGCACCCCGTCGCGCAGGTAATCCGCAAAGCTGTGCATGATCCGCCCATTCTTGGCCTGGATCCATGGGCAGTGCCCGACTGTGGCTCCTGACTGAGCGACGACCGCGCGGTCACGCTGCAGGCCCTTCGGCCAATTGTTGTCGGGGTGGTCGTCCATGAACAGGCAATGCGCGAGGATAGTCCGGTCGTCGAGAAACCCCTGTTCGGCCAGCCAGACGATAGACGAACGACCGGTGCGATGGACCATCTCGCGGAACTCGATTGGCGACTGGGAGGTGTGGATCGACGTGCCGATCCCGCGCGCCCGCGCCTCGGATTTGACAGCCGCCAGGAGCGCGGGTGTCGCCGCGTCGGCTTGCGCGACAGCCAGCACGGCGCCGACCCGCCCGGAAGGATGGGCCAGCGCCTCGTCGACGATGGCTAGCGCCTCGCGCAGGCTCGCCTCTCCGCCGTCTGGCAACCACCGCAAGTCGGGGGTGTGGCCGTCGGGAGTGAAGTGCGTGGCACTGGACGCCTGTGCGCCAACGTATCCACGGATCCCGCTGGCTGCCATCGCCTCAACCCAGCCCTCGACCGCAGGATATGTGCCGACTGCCGGCGCATAGGAGATGTCGACCACTGTAGTCGACCCACCCTTGAGGAGTTCCGCCAGCGAAGCGTCGAGGCTCGCGCGCTTCCACGCGGGTCCGAGATTGATCACCTTGTAGATGTCGTAGAGCAGCGACGAGCCGAGCGCGATCGTCGCTACCTCCTCGATAAGACTCTTCGCCTCCAGCGTAGAAGACGGGTGCGCGTGGATGTTGACGAGGCCAGGCATCAGCATCCGCCGTGCGCAGTGCACGACGCGATCCGCCACACCGGTCCAGCCATGGCCGACGAACAGGATGTCGGAGCCGCGGAAGACGACGTCGGCATGACGCAAATAGACGTGCCGTCCCGCAGCCGCATCCCAACCCACGACCCAGTCGGCCCCGCGCAGCCAAGTGGTCGTTGGGGCGGTCAACTCGGGACGTCCCCTGGCACTTGGCGGAGCGGCGAGGGCGCGGCGATATATGGGGGCACGGCGGGCTCCATCAGGCAAAGTCGGGGGCAGATTAGCCGCAGGGGCCTGTGGCAGCGCATAAAATCCTCGCTGCCTCAGACCAGCGAAAACGCCACTTCGCCGAGCGGGCCCATCTTCACGCTGATGTCGCATGGCCGATCAACCGCCTGCACCGGCAAGTGGGTGCCACACAGCAGGATCATACCTGCCCGGAGCTGCCAACCCCGCGCAGCCAAAGCCCGTGCAGCCCAGACGAGCCCCTCGATCGGGTCCTGCGGGGCGGCGTCGCGGGCCGCTGCCACCCGCTCACCGTCGAGGCGCAGTTCGGTCACGATCTTTCTGCGGTGCTCGAGTACAGCAACGTCTGACGGCCGCCCCAAGACGGCGCCGATGTTCCAGATGCCTTGCGCCACTGCCTGCGCCGCCGGCGCGCCCTGCGCGAAAGCGCCGCGATGGTCCATCAGCTCGATTGCCGGGCGCACTGCGCGCAGTGCGGCGCGGGCGGCGTCGGGCGATACTTTGCCATCCGGCGGCAGGTCAGCGCCCAGCTCCAGACAGAACTCGGGCTCGACGACGAGGTTCAGCACCGCATCCGCACGGAGGGCGCCGCCGCAGAGGAGGAGGCCTACGCGTAGCACGGGGGCGATACAAGGCTCGTGTAGGCCGTTCCGAGCCATCGACTCGGCGCTGTTGAAAGCGAGCTTCCAACCAGCCAGCGCCTCCCCGTCGACGGGCAGCGCGGAAAGGCGCGCCCGCAGCATCGCGTCCTGCACGGCGTAAGACGCGGCGAGCGGCGGTCCGTCAGGCAGCGGGACCGCGCGGAACGGCCGGCTCGCCACGATGTCAACTGCTACCGAGCGACCAAGTGCGTCGATGTCCGCTTGTCCAACGAAAACCCCGTTCGTCATCATCCCTCAACCTGCCACTTTGGGTACAAAGTTGAAGGTGCCGTAGTGCGAGCTCTGCCTCAAGTACACAATCGCAGGGGAGTCGCCAGCGGCGCGGGCACCAGACCACGGCGACATCAGAGGTTGCCAAGTGATTCAGAGCACCGGCTCGTAATTATGGAACGGGCCGCGCTTGTCGTAAACGGGTTCAGCGTGTTCGGCGCGCAGGCGGCGGCCGGGATCAGTCGGCCGGGTGCCGTCAGACGAACCCAATCCAGTCTCAGTCAGGGCTGTGACGCTGCCCCTTATGCCGCGCCGAGACCGCGCCACTAGACGATTGCGGCGACGTAAGGGAGCCAAGCGATGCGCGCCTGCGGTGCGTGGGAATTCGCCACCCACTAGAGCGTGAACCCATAAACAGGATTCCCTTGGTTTCTGTGTTGTGATTCACAA
>VFQR01000738.1_pt1 | contig 35232 bp, 14 predicted proteins | sample 3512321 | NCBI WGS metagenome assembly VFQR01 (sample SAMN10412374, study PRJNA504923) | tailings metagenome | isolation source: Relicate 3 Philex TSF1 revegetated site | place: Philippines: Tuba, Benguet | collected 2017-08-29 | reverse complement strand
CGGGTATTACGGTCTTGTCGACATCCGCCACGACGTTCCGAACCCGGTCAATTTGAAGATCTTCGCCGACCTGCCCGACGGCATGCGGCTGCTCGCGTTCAGCCGGCGCATGTACCTCGACCGCCGCGATGCGCATAACGGTCCGATCCAAATCTACCGACCCGCCCTGTTCTACAAGGTGCTCGCGGCCCTGCTGCGTGGTGCCCTGCTCGGCCGCTACCGCTTCGACAGCTGGAAGGAAGCTCGCGGGGAAATCGAACGCCTGCGCCAGCATCTGGCGTCGACCCTCGGCCGGGGCGAGCCGGTCAAGCTGCCCGAGGTCATTGCCCGCCGCCGGGATCAGGATCCTTACACGCGGTGGTGCTGGCACAACCGTCTCACGCCCCGGTTGCGCGCGGTCCTCGCCCAGGACTCGGCCGCCGTGGTGAAGGCCGGCGGTCCGCTCATCAGCGTGGTCGTCCCCGCCTACAACACGCCGGAAAAGTACCTCGGCGAACTCATCGCCTGCCTCAAGGCCCAGATTTACCCGCGCTGGGAGCTGTGCATTGCCGACGACGCCTCGCCCCAGCCGCATGTGCGGCGGATCCTTGAACAAGCGGCAAAGGAGGATGCACGCATCAAGCCGGTGTTCCGCCCGGAGAATGGCCATATCTCCCGTGCGACCAACTCGGCGCTCGACGTCGCCACCGGCGAGTTCGTCGCCCTGGTGGATCACGACGATCTGCTGCCAGACGACGCGCTGCTGCATGTCGCGCAGGCGATCGTCGCGCACCCCACCGCCGGGTACCTCTACACCGACGAGGACAAGATCGACGACACCGGCCGGCGGTTCGACCCGCACCTCAAAGGCGGATGGAGCCCGGAGATGGCCATCACGCACAACTACACGCACCATCTCACGGTCATTCGCCGCGACATCGTGGAACGGGCGGGCCGGCTCCGGCCCGACTACAACGGTGCGCAGGACATCGATCTCTTCCTGCGCTGCTTTGAACTGATCCCGGCCGGAGACGTCGTGCATGTCCCGTACGTATGCTACCACTGGCGCGCGCACGCCGAGAGCACCGCGCAACGCGGCGACCAGAAGGGTTATTTGTTCGACGCGGCCCGCCGCGCCATTGCCGACGCCGTTACCCGACGCAGCCTGCGCGCGGAACCCGTGCTACCGGGCTTCGCCCGCGAGTACGCGCTGTGTCTGCACCAGCTAAAGTGGGATCCTGCCCTCCTCCGCGAGAACCCGGTGACGATCGTGATTCCGACCAAGGATCGCGCCGATCTGCTGGCGCGGTGCCTCGATTCCCTCGCGCGGACGACCCCGACTGAGTCCGTGAAGGTCGTCGTAGTTGACGACGCCTCGACCGACCCCGCCGCCCTCGCCCTGCTCGACACCCTGCCCACCCGCACCGATCTCCGTGTCGAGGTGGTGCGTGCGCCGGCCTCAGCCGACGGCTTCAATTACTCGCGGCTCGTCAACCTCGGCACGGCACGCGCAGACACGCCCCTCGTCCTACACCTCAACAACGACGTCGAGGCCACGTCACCCGGCTGGCTGGAAGACCTGGTCGGCTGGAGCACGGTTCCAGGCGTCGGCGTGGTCGGCGCCAAGCTGCTCTACCCGGACGGCACGGTGAACCACGCCGGCATCGGTTTCGGCCGGGAGGACGGACTCGCCCACGTCCTCTTCGAGCGGTTGCCCGCGGCGGACTTTGGGTACTTCTTCCTGCCGCACGCCGCGCGCAACGTGGCCGCCGTGACCGGCGCCTGCCTGCTCACGCCCACTGCGCTCTACCGCAATCTTGGCGGCTTCGATGAAACGGAGCTCGGCGTGGCCTACAACGACGTGGACTACTGCCTGCGCGCGCAGGCCGCCGGCCGGCGCGTTGTCGTGTCGCCCCAGGCGGTGCTCACGCATGTGGGCAGCGCCTCGCGGGGCAACCAGTACACGGAACGCGAGCATGTTGCCTTCCTCGCCCGCCACGGCAGCTACCGCGACCCGTATCACAGCGAGACGCTCTCCTTCCCGCCTTCGCACCTCCCGCTCGATCCGTACCACCGGCGCCACGCGCAGGCGCCGCGGCCCTTCAAGGCGGTCGTACTCACGCACAATCTCAACTTCGAGGGTGCGCCCATTTTCATCTTCGAACTCGCGCGCTACCTTGCCGAGCAGCCGGGAGTGTCGATCACCGTCGCCTCGCCCCAGGAAGGTCCGCTCCGCCAGCGCTTCGAGGCAGCCGGCCTCAAGGTGGAGATCTGGGATGCCGGCGCGCTCCGCGCCGCAAGGAACCCGGCGGAGTTCACCGCCGCCCTCAAGACCTTCGCGTCCAGCCGATCCTGGGACGACGTCGAGCTCTTCATCTGCAACACCATGCTCACGTACTGGGGCATTCACCTTGCCCACCACCTGGGCAAGCCCTCGGCGTTTTATATCCACGAGAGCAATACGGTGAAGCGCTTCTTCCAGAACCTGCTCCTGCCCGTGGCCTGCGAAAGCGTCGAGGAAGCCTTCCGGCTCGCCACCCGAGTGGTGTTCACTGCCAAGTCCACCCGCGACATCCACGAGGAGCACAACGCCAACGACAACTACCGCACGCTGCCCAGCTGGGTCGATTTCCCGCGCATCGAGACCTTCGCCGCGGCCCATGCCCCGCTCGACCTTCGCCGCAAGCACAAGCTGGACCCCGATGCGATCATCGTGGTCAACATCGGCTCGGTCTGCGAGCGCAAGGGCCAGCACATCTACATCCGCGGCATCGACCTGCTGCGCAAGGAACTGCCCACCTTGTTCCCGGGCCGGAAGATCCAGTGGGTCATGGTGGGCGCCCGCGAAGGCCTGTACATGGAGTCGCTGCTCGAGGACATCCAGCTGATGAACCTGCACGAGGTGGTCATCGTGCCGGAGACGCCCGACATCTACGATTTCTACCGTCTGGCGGACATCCTCGTCTGCACCAGCTTCGAGGAGTCGTTCCCGCGCGTGCTGCTCGAAGCGATGGTGTTCGGCACGCGGATCGTCAGCACGGACGTGAATGGCATCGCCGAGATGCTGACGAGCAACGACGAGGCCTACCTCGTGCCGGCCGGTGATCCCTTCAAGCTCGCCGCCGCCCTGAAAAAGGCACTTGCCGATCATGTCGCCGGCAACACCAAGATGGTCTCGATGGCCTACGCGCGCGCGGCGCGAAACTACCACCAGAGCCGGGCCTTCCCCAAACACCTTCAGGTGATCCGGGAAGCGTGGCTTGGTTGAGCCCGGATCGCCCGTTGCGCCGTGATCGAAACGCCCATCAGTTTCCTGCAGATCGATTCACCGGCGCCCGGCTCGGTGGTTCCTCCCGGACGTCATGCGCTGCAGGGCTGGCTGATGCCCAAGCTCGGCGGCGGTTTCGCCGACCTGCGCGTCGCGGTCGGCGACCGCCGGTTTCCCGGTTTGTTCGGATTTCCGCGCGTGGATCTGGCGGCGCATTTCCAGACCGGACGTCCGTCGGAACCGGCAGGGTTTCAGGTCAACGTGGAGCTCGGGCCCGGTCCTTGCCGGCTCACCGTTGAGGCGCTGCAGATCGAAGGCGTGTGGCAGGAGGTCGGCGCCATCGATCTCACCGTCGATCCGGCCCGGCCGCCGGTGGACCTTCCGCTGCCGACCGCACCGGTGTGGGGCGGCGAATTCGGGCACCTCCTGCATGCGCTCCTGACCGAACCGACCGGGACCGCGCAGCTCGACGCGCGAGCCGACCGCCTCGTGGCGACGGCGCCCTTTCCGCGCGATGCGATGCGGCCCAAGGCACCATTCGTCGGCCGGCTGTACACGCCCGAGGCGATCGTCGCCGCGCCAGACGGTTTCGTCGACGTGGCCGGTTACCTGCTTCATCCCGCGGCCCGGGTGGTGCGAATGTCGGCCAGCACCGACCTGCAGGTAATGCAGGCATTGCGCACCGGCGAGTCCACGCCGGACGTCGCCGACGCTCACCCGCGCGCCGCGGCGGCGAAGGCCTGCGGCTTTTCCGGACGGATCTTCGTCCCGGCCCAACTGCCCTCCCCCGTATCACTCCGGCTCTACGCCGAATTGGCCGACGGCTCCAGCCACCTCGTGCACGTAGCCCGCGTACAGGTGCGACCTGCCAGTGAACTCAGCCGGCCCTTCACTGTCCGCACCGCGGCTGAGATCGATGCCGCCGTCACTGCGTTGCGCCGGGCCATTGCCCGGCACCAGCTGGCCCTGGTCACGAACGCAGCCTTCGACGCCGAGTTAGCCCGGCTCCGGGCCGCGGTTGCGGCGGCGCCGCCGCGCGCGAGGTCCGCCCCGGAGATCGAACTGGAAAGCACGTTCCGGCACGCGGACGCCGCGCAAAGGCAGAATGCGGGTCTGCCCGCCGATGGTCTCCTGATCGCCGGCCTGGCCACCGATGCGGCACCGGTCGTCGCCGCGGGTCTGGCGCAGGCCGTGGTCGTGTTGCGCCGTCGGCACCCGCGGCTGGCTCCGTCGGTTCACCTGGTGATGACTGGCGACGGCCCGTGGCTCGATCTCCCCGGCGTGACTCGGGCGGCGCGGCCGCTCACCGAGGACGACGTAATGCGTCTGGCCGATCTCACGGTGCGCACGGCTGACCGCGGGGCGGAGGGCCTGCCGGCAGGCGACACGGTCGCGCTCGCGGAAGCCCTGGCTCACCGCCTGCACCGCCGCCGGGCCGAACTCAGCGGAACGAAAGCGGCCCCATGATCGTCCAGTCGCGCGCCGCGTTGTTGCGCGGTCCGGGCGTGATGGTGACCACGACCTTCGAGTCCGCCTCGAGGGTAAAGGCCTGCTTGAGTTTCAGCAGGCCACGCTGGTCGTAGCGGTCGCGAGGATTGATGTCCTGGGTGAACAGGACGCGGGGGGCGATGCCGTCGCGCTCCTCCGTCACGATAACCTGGATACCATCAGTCCGGTCGCCATGGGGAATACTGTCTTCATATGCACCGGGCAGAATGCCAATCTCAGCCTGGAACGTATGGGCGCCCGCCGGCAGGCCGAAGACGAGGCGCTTGGGCGGCTGCGCATCGAAGTAAGAACGCCCTTCCTGCTCGTAACGCGCGAGGGGAGCATCCGTAACGTAGGCCTCAGGCAAAGGATTGATGCCCGCAAAGACCCACTCGTACCGCGGCGGCACGGCAGAAAACGGCACTTCGCGCCCGAGCAGACCGTGCTGCCATTGCTTCACGTCGATTTCCGGCAGCTCAAAGCCCTGAAGCAGGTCGCGCACGAACTCGCTGCGCCGATCCTGGGCCAGGTACACGTCGGTATCGAACCAACTGAAGGCGGCCACGGCATCGATCTTCAGCTGATCCCGCACCCGTGCGATCAGCGCCGCGTTGAATCGCTGGTTGCCCTTAACGACCAACGCGCCGACGTGGTAATCTTTCAGCTCGGAAAAGGCTCGGTCAAGGTAGGCGGGGTCATCCTCCACGCCGGTGCGCAGCATGAGGCTGCGCCGTGCGGCATTGTAGGGGATGACGGAGCTCCAATCGTCACCAGCAACGATGAGGACATCGTCCGGTGCCGTCGCCGCCCGCAGGGCAGTGACCAGCTCGTGGTTATACGGTTTCTTCTCGGTCAACGACGACCAGTAGTGCGCAACGGCGTAGCCGGCCTGACCCAGCAGCAGACCGGCCACCACCACCCAGGCAAGCGGACGCGGCAGGCGAGAGTGAAGGAGACCCACCGCAACCAGGCCCAGCGCAAGCATCACGGTCCACGCGTTGGCCACGTAGTAGTAGGCATGAAAGGCGTAGAGCAACGGGAAGATCACCTGAACGGCGAAGAAACAGCCGAGCAGGACCAGCAACTCCCGCCACCAACGACGCCCCACGAGGACGGCAAGCCCGGTCCAACCGGCCAGCAAGGGCCACGGCAGGATATCGGTGAACCAGATGTCTCGGTGTTGGCGCCAAATGTCCGCCTCGAAGCGGCGACCAAAGCCGAAATTGAAGTCGCGCAAATTGGACGACTGCAGGAACGACCCGGCGAACGACGCGGCCTTCACTCCGTCCGCAAAGCGTATCCACAGGACTCCAACCGCGAGCGGGACCAGCACGGTCGGCGCACACCAGGCAGCCCGCCGCAGAACCTGGGGCCACCCCTCGCCTCCCCGCAGGTCGCGCGCGATCCAGACGAGGGTCCAGGCGGCCGCAGGCAGCAAAAAGAACAGGAACGTGGTCACTTTCACGAGGGCGCCGAGCACGCCGGCCGCCAGGGCGAGGGCGAGCCAACGCGGCTCACGCCGCTCCCCAGTTTGCACGTAAGCCCAGAGGAACCAGGCGCCGAACATGAGCGCCATGGTCTCAATCAGGAACGCCCGCGCATAGAAGAGGTACAGCGGACAGCTCACCACCGCCGCGAGCAGGACGAAGCGCTGCCACCGGACCAAGCCCGCCAGCACCATCACGCCGGCCAGGGCAGGCAAGGTCAGGTATAAGCAAATCACGCCGACCACGCGGCCGGCCATGGGCAAGCCGAGCCCGGTGAGGTCGCTGACCAGCACCGTCGTCCACTGGTAGAGCGGAAATTCCATCGGGATCGACCACGGCGGGCCCAGCACGGGCGTCGGGTAGGCGAGCGAAAAGTCACGGTCCTGCTGGATGAAGTGCGCCGAGATCGCGGTCTGCGTCTCGCGAAATCCATTGTGCGGCAGACCGGTCGAGCCCCAGCCCACCAAGGCGACGGCGAGGTGGATCAGGAGCAGCAGACCAAACAGGACAAGCGCCGGACGCTCGCGCGGATCGCGGACAGGCACAGGAACGGGTTGGGCGGACGAAGACACAGGCAACGAGGTACGGGACTACTTGATTTCAACCGCGCCGAGCATGGCCCAGTCGCGCGCCACGCTGTTGACTGGCCCTGGCGAGGTCGAGAGCACGACGCGTGCATCGCGCTCGAGCGTGAAGGTGGCCGTCATGGTCAACACGCCCCGGTCCGAAGGCCGGTCGCGCGGATCAAGCAGGCGGGTAAACAACGTACGCCGTCCACCGTCAGGCAGCTCCTCGTACACGGTGAATTCCACGCCATCCGTACGATCGCCATAGGGCACCTTTTCCTCGTAGGCCCACTCGACGATGGCGCCCTCGAACGTGACGGTGCGCTCACCGGCCGGGATGTCGAAGTACAAGTGCAAGTCCGGATGAGCGTTGAAGAACTCGCGGCCGCCCACGTGCACCGTGCCGAGGCCGAAGGTGGAGAAGAACTTCACCGGCGTCGGCGTCATCTGCCGGAAGAACTGCCGGCTTTGTCCCGGCAGGCGGCTGACCACGATCTCGCGGGCATTCATCGCGTTCTCATCCGCGATGGCATCGGCGGTGAGCGCAAGGTCTTCGGTATCGACGAGGCCCTTGACGATCGGAATGGCGCCCAGACGCAGATTGGCCTCCATGTAGACGTCGAACTCCTTCCAGGTGAAAACCGGCTTGGGATGAAAGCCGAAGGTCTGGATCGCCTGATTGAGGAACGGCGCGTAGGTCCTGACCTTGTCCTTCACCAGCATCACCACAACGCGCTCATCCTTGATGCGTTCGAAGGTCGCGGTGAGGTAGGCCGGCTGAAACTCGCGTCCGTTCGGAATCATCAGCGCGCGCCGTTGCGAGTAGTACGGGATGATCGAGCTCCAATCCTCGCCGGCAATCAGCAGGACATCGTCCGGCTCGGTGACCGCGCGAAGCGCCTTGGTCATGGGGCTGCCGCCTTGGCTGGTGCCATGCATCGACTCATACTGAACGCGGAAGAAGCCCCAGACCTGGCCGCCGAGCAGTACGCCAATCAAGGCCCAGGCCGCCACCCGCGGCAGGCGCGAATCGAGCAGGCCCCACCCCACCGCGGCGAACGCGATCATGAGGGTGAACGCATTGGCGACATAGTAGTACGCGTGCCACGCGTAGAGCTCGGGAAAGACGACCTGCACGGCGAAGAAGAGGACCAACATGGCCACGATCCAGCCCCACCACCGCCAGGCGAACACGACCGCCAGCGCACCGGCAAGGAGCGTCACCGGCACGGAGGTGATCTCGCGGAAGATCTGGTACCAATGCTGATTCCACACGACCGGATCAAAGCGGCGCCCGATGCCGAAGTTGTAGTTGCGCAGATTGGCCGAGGTCAGGAACGCGCCCGCCGGGTTCTGCTCCTTGATCGCATCCGCGTAGGCCACCCACCAGAGGCTCACCGCCACCGGCACCAACGCCGCGGTCAGGCCAAAGACAAAGGTGCCGGTCCACGCCGGCTTCCACGCCGCGTCACGGCCGGGACGGGTGCGCCAGAGGTGCCAGAGCGTCCAGCCAAAGGCCGGCAGGAGCACAAACATGAACGTGGTGATCTTGACCAGACCCGCCAACGTCCCCGCCACCAGGGCCAGCCCAAGCCAACCCGCCTTGCGGCGTTCGACCGCACGGATGTACCCGAAGAGAAACCAGACCGAGAACATCAGCGCCATGGTCTCGATCATGAACGAGCGCGTATAGATCGTGTAGAGCGGGCACGTCAGCACGAAGGCCAGCGCAAGCCAGCGCCGGCCGGCCGGCAGGCCTCCGAGTCCGAGCAGCAAGTACAGCGCCGGAAGCGTGAGGTAGAAACAGACGATGCTGACCAACCGGCCCGCCTGCACGAGGCCGAGCCCGGTGGCGTTGCTCACCCAGACTGCCGACCACTGATAGAGCGGGAACTCCATCGGGATCGACCACGGTTTGCCCAGGACGGGTGTGGGGTACGCGAGCGAGAAGTCGTTGTCCTTCTGGATGTGATACGCCGAGATCGCGGTCTGCGCCTGACGAAACTCGTTGCCCGGCAGGTTGGCACTCGTCCACCCGAGGGTCATGGTCCACAGGTGGAAGAGACCGGCGACACACAGCACCCAGAACGCCAGGCGGCGCTCTGTGCGTCCGGTTGCCGTCGCGGGGGAAGGTTCAGTCATGCCGGGAAACAAGACGGTGCCGCGAGCCCTTGCCAACAGTGTTTTTGGGGCGGCGAAACGGCCGGCTTTCCCGGGCTGGGCCAACGGCCCACGCCGCGCGTCTTTACATCGCGGGGCCGGCCCGCAATCGTGCGCCGTTTCACGCCTTCATGCAGGAAACGCCGCTCGCCACCTTCTTTCTGGACCAACCGGCCAACGAATCGACCGTGCCCGCCGGGCCGCGCCTGATCCAAGGCTGGGTGGTGGCCAAGCCCGGCCTCGTCATCACTGACCTGCGCCTGCGGCTCGGGAACCGGATGTTCCCCGTGTTTCATGGCCATCCGCGCACCGATCTGGCCCGGCACTTCGGGGCGCGCGAGCCGTTCCTGCTGGCCGGCTTCGAAGCAGAAATCGAACTCGCGGCCGGGGAAAACCGCCTCGAATTCGACGCCTGCTTCATCACCGGCGAATGGCGCCCGCTCATCACGCAGGTCCTTTACGCCATCGACAACCCGTTCGAGCCGCTGCCGCGCTCCGGGATCGTCAACCCCCATGAGTTCTCACGCGCCCTGCGGCTCACGTTGCAGCGCGCCCGGGAGCTCCCGCTCACCCAGGCCGCGCAGGAAGTCGCCGCGTGCCTGCCGTATCCGTTCGTGACGCGCTTCTCCGCCGTGCCCTTCCACGGTCATCTGCACCACCCGCCGCTCCTGCTGCGCGCCGACTTCGGCCGCATGATCGTGGAAGGCTGGATTTTTCACGAGACACGCCGCATCCGGCAGGTGGCGGCGACGGTCGACCTGCAGGCCTGGCAGACGCTGGAAATGGGCGGCGAGCGCCCGTACGTCGCGGGCCTCCATCCGGATCAGCCCAACGCGCGCTTCAGCGGCATCCACGGTTTCATCGACGTGCCTGCCCAGTTGCCGCAGCCGGTCAGCGTGCGACTCTATGCGGAGCTTGACGAGGGCGAGTGGACGCTCTGCCACGTGCAGCGCAACCACGTCTACGACGCCGAGCAGAACAAGGTGCCGTACGTGGCCGGCAGCCTGCCGACTTTCTGGCAGGCCGCCCGCGCGCTTGAGGCGGCGTGCCGAGCCCGTGGGTTCGCCGTACCGCGCGACCGGGCCTTCTACCGGGCCCTCCGCGAAGACTGGACCGATTACCGGATCCGGCGCCTGCCGCGACGCGCCCCCGCCACCGACCGGTCAGCGGCGATTACGGCGCCGACCCATGACGTGCCGAAGCACGTCACCCTCATCACGCACAATCTCAACTACGAGGGCGCGCCGCTGTTTCTCGTCGAATACGCGGAGCATCTGATCCGCCAGGGCAGCACCCTGCAGGTGATCAGTGCCGCCGAGGGACCGCTGCGGACGCGCTACGAGGCTTTGGGCGCCACGGTTCAGGTCATCTCGGTCGGCCCGCTTCAGTCCGCCGCGAACGCCGGCGCCCTGCGCCGTGAACTCGCCGTCCTCGGCCGGCAGGTGGACCTGCGCGCCGCCGACCTCGTGGTGGCGAATACGTTGTCCGCCTACTGGGGCGTGCACCTCGCCCGGGCCGCCGGACGCCCGAGCCTGCTCTACATCCACGAGAGCACCACGCCCGACTGTTTCTATCTCGGGCACTGCGCGCCGTCGCTCCTGCCGGTGATCAAGCAGACCTTCGCCCTCGCGTCGCATGTGTCGTTCCTCACCGAGTCGACGCGGCACTACTACCGGCCGTTGCTCACGCGCGCCAATCACAGCCTCAATCCGGGCTGGATCGATCTGGGCAAACTCGACCGGCACCGCGCCGACCACCCGCGGGCGGCGTTGCGCGCCAAGTTGCACCTCGCCCCCGCCACCCGGCTGGTGATCAATCCGGGCACGGTCTGCGAACGCAAGGGCCAGCACATCTTTGCCCGCGCGGTCGACCTGCTGTGGCGCCAGCATCCCGAGCTGGCGGCCCGCGCCGAGTTCGTGATGATCGGCGCGCGGTCCACCCGTTTCGACCGCGAGATGGACGACCTGCTCGGCACCCTCAACCGCCCAAACCTGCGCCTCGTGCCGGAGACGCCGGCACCGTTTGATTACTACGGCGCCGCCGATCTCTACGTGTGCAGCAGTTACGAGGAATCCTTCCCGCGCGTCGTGCTCGAGGCGATGGGGTTTGGACTGCCCATCCTCAGCACGAACGTACACGGCATCCCGGAAATGGTGCGCGCCAATCAGGAGGCGGTCCTCGTTCCGCCTGGCGACAGCGCCGCCCTCGCCGCCGGGCTAGCCCGCCTGCTCGCCGATCCCGCGGGCGGGTCTGCGCTTGGCGCTGCCGCCCGCGCCCGCGTGGGCGAGTTCGACGCCAAGACCCTGCTCCCGCGCCACGCGGCCCTGGCGGCGCAGGTCGCCGCACGATGACCGTACCTCCAGCGCCATCTAAAAGGGAGAACGAGTAAGAGAAAGAGGGCAGAGAACGAATCAGCCTACCCGCTACCCACTACTCACTACTCCCCCGCCCCCATGTCCACCCTCCCCACCACCGCCGCGGGCTGGCAGTTCGCCGTTGAGGTCCATCCGGCGGACTGGCGTTTTCCGGCCGGTGCGTCGTGGATCGCGGGCTGGGTCTGGGCCCCCTCCGGCCAGGCAGTGTCTGACCTGCGCGCATGGATCGACCAGCGTCCCTTTCTTGGGCTGCACAGCCTGCCCCGTCCGGGTCTGGACGAAACCCTGCCGGGGCCGTCGTGCCCGCCTTACGCCGGGTTCTCCTTCCTGCTCCGACCACAGGCGGGGGCGACCACTCTGCGGATCGAAGCCCGGGACCTGGACGGTGTCTGGCACGACCTGTTCTCCACGAAGATCACCGTCGATCCCGGAGCCGAGGTCGCCCCGGTCCCACCTCTGCTCACGGCCCTGATCGACGACGCCCTGCCGGACCTGATTCGCGCGCGTCTCCACCATCCGGATACGCCGTGGGCACGGCTGGCCCGCGAGGCGCTGGCCGCCCGGCTGGTCACGCCGCTCGATTCGCTGCCCAATCCCCCTTTCGTCGGCGCCCTCGAGGAACCGCGCGCGACGGGTCGCGTGCGGCACGGCCGGCTGTCCATCACGGGCTGGCTCGCGCACCGCACGGCCACGATCCGGCGGCTTACGGCCGTGCTCGATCCCTTGCGGGAGGTTCCCGTGGCTTATGGGCAGACCCGCTCCGATCTCGGTGCGGAGTTTCCCGAACTCGCCGGCCGCACCGACGTCGCGTTCTGCGCGCAGGTGGATCTGCCCTCAGGCCTCGCCGTGCCGGTGCAGCTCCGGCTTTTCGCCGAACTCGACCACGGCGAACGCCATCTGGTCTTCGCCCAGCGCTTCGTGCCGCAGCTTCCGCCCGGCTTCATCCGTCCGCGGCCGGCCGGGACACGCTGGCAGGCGTGGCGGGCAGCCTGGGCGCTGCACGCTGCCGCGCGCGACCTCGGACTCTCGACCACCGGCGCGTGGCCGGCCCTGCGCGCCCGCCTCGGCGACGTCTGCGCCCGTCCGGCACCGGCATCGGCCCGAGTCCCTCGGCTCCGGCGCGACGGGCCGCCGCCACGGGTGCTCATCGCGACGCACAATCTCAATTTCGAAGGCGCGCCGCGACTGGTGTTGGAGTTGATGCGATTTTTCGGTCGTGAGACGGGGGCCCGCCTGCACGTGATCTCCCCCACCGAAGGCCCCATGCGTCGGCTCTTCGAAGAGGCTGGCATGACGGTGCAGATTCTGCCGCTCGGCCCGGCCTTCGCTGCGACCGACGCGCCGACCTTCGCCGCGCGCCTGCGCGAGGCGGCGGTCGGGCTCGACGTGGCCGCCTACGACCTGGTGATCGCCAACACGATGGTCTGCTTCTGGGCAGTGCACCTGGCGAAGGAGGCCGGGAGGCCGGCGGTGATGTACGTGCACGAGAGCGCGCCGATCGAACGGCTCTTCGCGCCGCTGCTCGCCCCTGCCCTGTATCCCTGGGTGGAGGACGCGTTTCGCCAGGCGCGCCGGGTGGTGTTCACCGCCGACGCGTCGCGGCAGATCTTTGCCCACCTCGACGGCGGACACTTCCGCGTGCTGCCGAGCTGGCTCGATGCCGCCGCCATCCGGCGTTTTGCCGCCGCGCACACCAAGGCCGAGCTCCGGCGCAAACACGGCCTGCCGACCGACAGCGTCGTGGTGCTGAATCTCGGCACCGTTTGCGAACGCAAGGGCCAGCACGTGTTCGTGCAGGCCGTGCGCCTGCTCGAAGCAGAACTCGCCGCCCAGGCGGACGCGCCCCCGGTTGAGTTCCTGCTCGTCGGCGCACGCGAAGACGCCTTCCTCGCCGAGATCCGGGCACAGATCGACGCGGCAGGCCTGCGACGGATCCGCATCGTGGGTGAGACCCGGGAGAACTTCGATTTTCACCGTCTGGCCGACCTGCTGGTCTGCACCAGTTTCGAGGAGTCTTCACCGCGCGTCCTGCTCGAAGCCGCCTGCTTTGGCACGCCGATCGTCACGACGGACGTGAACGGCATTCCCGAGATCGTGACGGGACGCGAAGCGTGGCTGACGGAGGCGGGCGACCATTACCACCTCGCCGCCGCCCTGCGCGCAGCTCTCGCCGCCCTGGCCCGCGGCGACCGGACCCGCGCCGAACGGGCCGGTGCCCGCGTGGCGGCGCGTCACGACGAGCGGGTCTCGCTTCCGCGCCACGTGGCCCTGATACTGGAGGTTCTGCGGTCATGACGCCCTCTTCGCCCCCGCCCTCGCCTTCCGCCGCAGCCGGTGCCTTGCCCGACCTGCCCTCGGGACGCCCGCGGCGCATGCTGCTCTTTACTGCCGGCCTGCAGCCGGACGACCTCACGTTGCGGGCCTTCGATCTTGCCCGCCATCTGCACGCCCACGGCCGCTGGTTTGCCCGCGTGGTGAGCGGGGCGGACGGTCCCCTTCGCACCCACCTGGAACGCGCCGCTATTCCAGTGCAAGTGGTCGATCAGCCTGCGGACGCCGCCGGCTTGGTCCGTCAGGTCTGGGGGACGGCGCAAGATGCCGCCGTGGCCTTCGGCGCTGCCCAGACGTGGGTCGCGCCGCTCGCTGGCCGCCACGGGTGGCCGCTCTGGGTGGAGACCCAGGACGCCCGGGCGTGGTTTGATCCGTACGCCTCACCGGACCGCCGGGCGGAGGTGCGCAGCGCCCTGGGGCTGAGCGCGGACGATCGGCTCGCGCTGGCCTTTGCCACCGAGTCGACCGACGAGAAGGCTCTGCTCGGTCTGTTGCAGGCCATCCGCGCGGCGTTGAGTGAAGCCCGCCTCACCCGCTGGCATCTCGGTCTGATCGGGGCAAACGGACATCTCCATTTGCTGACCCCGGACGCGGAGGCGCCACCATCGGAGACGACCGACCTCGCCGGGTCGCGGAGCACCTGGGTGGCAGCGGCCGATGCCGTGCTCGATTTGCACAAACACGCCACGGGGTTTCGTCCGCTCTTCGATGCGGCCGCGCTGGCCGTGCCGATCGTCGCGGATCCCACCCCCTCGCTCGCGACCCTGATGCCGGCGCCGTTCGTGGCCCCCGCCGAACTGGGTTCGCCCTCCGATGCCGCCGACGCGTTGATCGATCTCGTGCTCAACCCGGAAGCGGCCTCCCGCCGGGTGGCGGCCGCGCACGTCTTTGTCATGGCCCACCGCAACCCGGCGCGGCTGTTGCCCAGCTGGATCGATGCCCTTGAAGCGACGGTACATCGGCGCTGATTCGCCCCTTGCGGCGGCCCGTCCGCCCTCCTACAAGCCCGGTCCGCCTGCATGAACGAAAACGACGCCTACATCTTCGATGTCGAGGAGCCCCGCGAATGGGTGTTTGACGGCAAACCCGTCTGGATCAGCGGCTGGTTCCTTTCGAAGACGGGCGCGGTGTTCTCCGACATACGGGCGGTGATCGACGACATCCCCTACCTCGGCCTGCTCGGGCTGCCGCACGAACACGCGGAGCGGACTCACCGCGGGTACGTCGGGTTGCCGCACGCCGGCTTCGTGTTGCAGGTGAAACCGCCGCCGGGAGCGAAGGTGCTGCGGCTCGAACTGCTCGACGCCGGCAACCACTGGGTCGAGATCTTTCGCGCCCCGATCAAGGTCAAGGCCGGTCCGCGCCGCGGGACCAAGTTGCGCACGAACCTCGTGGCCATCCAGCTCGAGCGCCTGCTGCAGGAGATGCGCGCCCGGCCCGGCCAGGATTTGTCCGGTGTCGCCGAAGGGCTGGCGATGGAGATCGGGGCCAAGACGCTCGATACGCTGCCCAATCCTCCCTTCTTCGGGGCCCTGGAGAATCCGCTGGGTTACAGCGGCTCGCAGTTCGGCAAGAAGTGGATCGTCGGCTGGATCCTGCACCGCGAGAAGCGGATCGTCCGCCTGCTTGCGAGCACGCACCCCTTGGTGGAGAACGAACTCGACTACGGCGACCGTCCGCGCGGCGAGGCCACGGCGATGTTCCCCGATGCGCCCAACGCCGCGTTTCCCCAGTTCTTCGGCATGGCCGACCTCGACGAGCACGCGCCGGACCCGGTCGTGGTGAAGATCTTTGCCGAACTCGAGGACGGCTCGCGTCACCTCGTCTTCGCCCGCCGCTTTCTCCAGCGCAGTTGCAACCGGCTCGAACGTCCGCTGCCGCCGTACCGCGCCTCGACCTTTTTCTCCGCGGTGCAGCTCTTCGTCACCGCCTGTCGCCGCCGCCGGATCCGCTTGGGATCGCTGACGGAGTTCTGGCGCCAGTGCAGGCTCGCCCGGGATAACTTCCGGCGCGATGCCCCCTCGCCCCTCGCGCTCGAACAAGCCGCCCGAGGGCACGAAGACCCTTACGCCGCGTGGGTGCGCACCAACACCCTCACGCCTCCGCTGCGGCGCATCCTCGAACAGGCGGCGGCCGACCTGCGTACGGGGCCGCGCTTCGCCGTGCTGGTCGATGCCCGCGACAGCACTCCGGCGCAGCGTGAGGATCTCGCCCGCTCCCTCGAATCCCAACTTTATCCGCACTGGGAAGCTTGGTTCGTCGGCGCCGCCGCCCCCCGCCCGGGCGATCCGCGCTTCAAGACCGAGCCCATCGCCGGCCCGGAGGATGTCGTGCGCGCCCTCAATGCCGCCGCCCACCAGAGCGCCGCTTCCCATCTGACGCTGTTGCCCGGCCACTCGCGCCTTCCCTCCGATGCCCTGCTCGAAGTCGCCGGACGCATCGACCGCAATCCGAACCTCGAACTCGTATACACCGACGAGGATCGGATGGACGACGAGGGACGGCGCAGCGACCCGGTGTTCAAGCCCGCCTGGAGCCCGGCACTCGCGCTCTCCGGCCTGTATCCGGGCCTGCTCAGCGTCGTGCGGCGCGACACCTTCCTCGCCCGCGGTTCGTTCCGCCCCGGAACGGAGCACGTACCCTGGTTCGATCTGCTGCTCCGCCTCGGCGACACGCTCGAGGACGCGCAGGTCGCGCACATCCCGCTCGTCTGCCACCATGCCCGCGCCTCCGTGCCGGCGACAATCGACCTCGCTCACCCCTCGGTCGAGCAGGCACGTCTTGCCCTCGTGGATACGATGTCGCGTCGGGCCTGGTCCGCCGCACCCTTCCTGCCCGAAACGGCCCACCATCGCCGCCTGCGCTATCACCAGCTGCGTTGGGACCGCACGATCCTTTCCCGGTTGCAGGTCACGATCGTCATCCCGACCCGCGACCGCCTCCATCTTCTCCAGGAATGCGTGGAGCTGCTCGATGAGACGGTCGACTGGCGCTACGTGAAGCTGCTCATCGTCGACGACCACTCGCGCGACACGGATGCGGTCCGCTACCTCGAGGCCATTCAACGGCGCAACGACCTGCTTTGCACGGTGGTGCGCCCGACCGACCGCAGCGCGCCGTTCAACTACTCGCACCTCGTCAACCTCGCCCTGCCGCACCTCGACACGCCGCTCGTGCTGCACCTCAACAACGACGTCAACGCGCTCGAACGCGGCTGGCTGGAGGAGATGGTCGGTTGGTTCACCCAGCCCGACGTGGGCGTGGTCGGGGCCAAGCTGGTCTATCCGGACAAAACCCTGAATCACACCGGCATCGTGATCGGTCCACACGGCGGTCTGGCCGACACCCCTTACGCCAAGGTCGCGGAGCAGGCCGTCCCCGACGTCGTCTGGCACTCCGCCGCGCGCGAGGTCTCCGCCGTCACGGGCGCCTGCCTGCTCACGCGCACGGACCTCTACCGCCAGCTGGGCGGCTTCGACGAACGCGAGCTCGGAGTTGCGTTCAATGACGTCGACTACTGCCTGCGTGTGCGTGCCGCCGGCCGGAGGGTGATCTACACGCCCCAGGCCAAACTGATGCACTGGGGCAGCGCGACGCGTGGTGTCACGTTCGACGAGGCCGAACACATCGCCTTCCTCCGGCGCTACCCTTCGTACGCGGACCGTTACCTGAATCCGCAGGTGCAGCTCGAGGGCGGCGCAGTGCGCTGCCGCGGGGCGCACCACGCCCGACCGGAACGGGCGGGACGGCTCCGCCTGCTGCTGCTCACGCACAACCTCAACCTCGAGGGCGCCCCGCTCTTCCTTCTCGAGTACGCAACCTACATGGCGCGCGTGGCGGGTTTCGACGTCCAGGTCCTCGCCTCGCGCGACGGTCCGCTCCGCTCGTCGTACGAGGCCCTCGGTGCCCCGATTACGGTGATCGACTCCGAGCCGATCTTCTCGGCGGAGACGGAAGAGTCGTTTCACACCGCGGTGGCCGCCGTCGGGCAGCGCATTGACTGGAACGGCGTGGACCTCGTGGTGTGCAACACCCTGGTGAGCTTCTGGGGGGTGCACCTTGCCCGGCGCGCCGGCAAGCCCTCGGTGTTCTACATTCACGAGAGCACATCGATTTTCCGCTTCTTCGAGAACATGATGCGCCTGCACCTGCATCCGCTCGTGCACGCGGCCTTCCACACCGTCACCCGCGCGTTTTTCCTCTGTCCGGCCACGCGCGCCTACTACGAGGATGACAACCTGCACGGCAACTTCCGGCTCGTGCCGAGTTGGATCCAACTCGATGCGATCGAGGCCTTCCGGCGCAGCCACACGCGCGCCGAGCTGCGTCGCAAGCATGGGTTCGCCGACGACGAGGTGGTGATCGCGAACATCGGCACGGTCTGCGAACGCAAGGGCCAGCACACCTTCATTCGGGCGATCGACCACTTCAACCATCACCATGGCGCGCGGGCAAAGTTCCGCTTCGTGCTCGTGGGCGCCCGCCCCGGCATCTTCCTCGACTTGCTCAACCGCGACATCGCCCGGCTCGGGTTGAAGAACCTCACGCTGATCCCTGAGACGCGCGAGGTCTTCGATTTCTTCGTGCTGGCGGACATGTTCGTCTGCACCAGTTACGAGGAATCGTTCCCCCGCGTGGTGATGGAGGCGATGGCGTTCCGCACGCCGATCGTCTCGACCGACACCCACGGCATCGTCGATCTGATCGGACAACGGCAGGACGGCTATCTGGTGAAGCCCGGCGAAGTCGAAGGCCTCTCGCGCATGATGTGGACCTGCCTCGCCAAGGAGCGGAGCGGCAAGTCCCTCGCGCCGACGGCCTACTCGAAGGTCCTGCGTTACTACGACTACGCGAAGGTGCTGCCGCACCACGTGGCGCTGGCGCAGGAGGCCGTGCTGGTCGGCGGATAGGCCCGGTCTACTCGCGCACCTCGGTCACCTTGAAGAGCAGCGGTGCGGCGCGGGGATTCGGATCCACGCTCAGCACGAGCCAGCCATCCGGCTCCGCCGACCAGACGCGAAATTCCAACCGGCCTTCCTCTCCCGTGCCGGCCTGCGACGTCAGCTCCAGCCGGCCGCCCTTGTAATAAAACGCCCGGACCAGGGGAGGTTCGCGCGAATCGCCCGGATCGGCCAGCCGGGCGGTGCCGGCAAACGCGCCCACCGGACGTTCCGGTCGAACCCAGAGTTCGCCCCCGGGCACCAGCACGAGTCCGTCCGGCGTGAGTGTGCCGCCCCGCGCGATCATGCGGCGCGGCCGCCAGTCGCCAGGCAGAACGGCGGCCTGGGCCGCCGCATCGAGTTCGAGAAAATCGAGCGTGGTGTGATGCAGGCGCGGCGGCTCGGCCGAGGTTTCCATCGCGTGCTGCAGGGTCGGATTCCGCCAGCCGGCCACGAGGCGGTCGGCACTGCCGGGCAGGATCGTCACGGAGAACCGCACAGGCATGCCGCCGCCGCCAATCTCGTAGGGCACGAAGACTTCGGGCTGTCCGGCCGGCAAGGTAAGGCGCTGGATCCAGAGGTCGATCGGCGGCTCCGGATCGCGCAGGGCGACGATGGTGAAATCGGCGGCAAGGTCGCCATCAGGCGTGCCCGCCGCGCGGGTGAGCACGGCCTCGCCCCGCAGGCGATAGCTGGGCGCGAGCAAGGTCATCTCGCCCCGGCCGGTGGTGACGCCAAGGAACTGCCGCCCGCCCGACGCAAGCCGCGAGCCCATGGTGGAGGCGAGCAGGTTGGAATCGAGATTGCCGCCGTGGTCGGCGATAAACTCGAGCGGATGCACGGACACGCCCTCGGACACGACGCGCGAGTAGGCGTAGATCACGGGTCCGACCAACTGACGCGCGTAGCCGCGTTCGAGGACATTGATTGTGCCACCAAACCATACGTCGCGCGCAATCGAGACCAAGGCGTGACGGTAGACGCCCTCCGGCCCGAGGGCGCGGTCGAGGGCGGATTGTTCCGCCGCACCAAAGTTCGTGCCGAAGGCGAACCAGAGCGGCATGCCGGGTACCTTGGTTGCGGGCCAGACCCGCTCCAGCCATTCGGTGCCGCCGCCGTAGAAGACGGATTCCCGGTCCGCGGCCGGCAAACCCGCGCGCCACGACACCAGCCCACCCAACGACCGCGCCAGTTCCGGCGGTACGCGCGTGCCGCGCAGGTAGGCGAAGTCGGGATGGACGGAACCGCCGTCGACATAGTCGGCGCGGGCCGCCGTGGAATATCCCCAGAGGGCGCGCTGACCGGACCACGCCGCCTGCCACGCCAGCACCCCGAGAACCATCAACGGGCCAACGAGGACGGCCCGCGCCCAACCGTCGTCGCCGAGGTCGAAGCCAATCCAAAGGGCGATGAGCAGCACGAGCCATCCGGCCAGCGAAACGTAGGCGATGTCCTGATTGGTCGCGAGCAGGCCGATCCCGCCTCCGAGCGCCAGCAGTGCCGCCGCGGCCAGCAACGCGCAATCGAGCCGGGACTCGCGCGTCGGCATGCGCAGCCAACCCACCCCCACCACAGCCAGGGTGAGTACGACGCCCACGAGGCCGACGAACGGCACCGCCAACCGGCCGTAGTAGTTGTGCTGGTGAGAGAGGAAAAATTCCAACTTCAGCACCGACGGCAGGTCGCCCGAGCGTCCGCCGGCCGGAAGTGAGACCACGTTGTGCCACCACGCTCCCGGACCCGCGCCCGTCCAGAGCATTTCCAACACCGCCGGCACCAGAGCGCCACAGGCGAGAATCATGCCCGTGGACACCGCGACCTCGCGCCCGTTGGCGCGTCCACGCAATCCCGCCCGCCACGCCCAGCCGAGTGCAAACGCGACGGCGATGAGTTGGAAACTGATCTTGTTGGCCCCGCCGGCCACAAGTGCCGCCGCCATCAGCAGGTTCCACCCGCGGTCCTCGCGCCGCCAGACCGGGGCCATCGCCCCGGACCAGGCCACCAGGGCAAGCAGGAGGACTCCCGTCGCGTTGTACCAGATGATCGTGTGCTGCGCATGGGTCAGCCACGTGAGCGCCGCCCCGAGCAGAACGGCGGCACCGACGCCGAAGCCGCGGGCGAGCACCGCGACCATGGCGAGAAAACTCAACGCGGTCAGGACCAGGGCGCCCCGCGTCATCCCGCGGTAGGTGGAACCGAAGACCGTCTCGGCCGCGCCGTTGACGAGAAACACGCCCGTCTGGATCGGCGTGACGAAATCGCGATAGGGCCGTTCGCCCTCGGCGATCCTGCCCACTCCAGACATCACCAGCCCGTAATCGTAGAGATCGTCCAAGAAGCCGTGGTTGCGCATCCACGGAAGGAGCGACGCCACGGCGAGGGCGGCGGCCAGCCAGATCCAGCGGCCGCGTACCGCCCGTCCGCCAAAAAGGATACGGTGCAAGAGCAAGCAGTCGCAGCGTGGACCCCGACTCACCCCCGGCAAGCGATTTCCCGGGTGTACCCGGAACCTGAACCGCACGGCTGGCCGCTGGCGGCAACAGGGATGCGAAAAGGGCGGCCTCCCGGCCGCCTCCCCGTCGTCAGTCGGCCTCGACCTCGGTGTATCGTACCCGCAAAGGCGGAGCGTCGTAATGTGTCCCGGCAATCAGCACGAGCCAGCTGCCCGGTTCGGGCGACCAGGTGCGAAATGGCACCCTCCGGCGCGTGGCGTCCAATCCCTCCTGCGTCGCGATCTCCACCCGTCCACCCTTGTATGCCACCGAGCGAACAAAGGGATCGGCCGGGACCGGGGTATCCTCGGCAAGCGAAACCTCGCCATGGAAGGCTCGCACCACGCCTTCGCTCCAGAACCAAAGCTCGCCATGAGGGGGCAGCTCAAAACCGTTGGGCGTGAGGCGCCCGCCGCGCGTGAACGCCCGCGCCGGACGCCAGGATCCCGGCAACAAGGCCCGCAAGGCCGCTTCCCCCAACGGTTCAACCGGCGCGGCGTCCGGCGAGAAACTCACGGGTAACTCAGGACCGTCTCCTGCGTGATTGAGCCGCAAGGCCCGGTAGCCGGCGGCAACGCGCGTCACGGACGTCTCAGCAAATGCCACCCTCATCTCCAAGGGATGTCCCAGCCCTTCGATGAGAAACTCCCGAGTGATCTCCCGCTCACCCGCCGGAAGGATCACCTCGGCCGACCACCGCGGCAGAATCTGATCCCCGGCCATGCGCGCCACGGCCTCGAAACGCACTGTGATCGCATGATCGGCCGGCTCGTCGGTGAGTCTCGCCACAACCACTTCGCCGTGCAGCCGGTAGCTGGGCCAGGTGAAATGCAACGTACCCTCGCCGCGCGTCAGCCCCAAGAACAGGCGGCCCTCCCCGGCCGTGAGCGGCTCGAGATCGGTGCGAAACAGTTGGGGATTCACGTTGCCGCCGAAAGCCCGGAAGTAGGCGAAGGGCCGGGACGCCACCGACGCCAGCGATTGCCGGTCGTACCGCCGCCAGAGCGGCCCGATCCGATCCGCCACGTAGCCGCCTTCCAGCGTCGCGCCCAGCGTTTCCGGCCAGTGATCGTAGGCGAAGGGGACCAGAACGTAATCGTAGCGCCCGCCCGGCAGCAGATCGCGGCTCAATCGGTCGGTCTGGGGTTTGCGGTAAGTCGTGCCATGATGGAACCAGAGCGGCTGGTAGCTCGGCCGCGGCACGGGCCAGATGCGGTCGAGCACCTCGAGGCCGGGGCCGTAGTAGACCCGCTCCCGTTGCGCCTCCGTCAACGTCTCGCGCCAGCGCCGGCCATTGACCAGGACCTCGATGAACTGCGGTGGCAGCTTGGTCCCCTGCAGATAAGCGAACTCCGGACCAGCCTGTTCGGTCGGCAGATAGTCTTCCCGCGGTGTCCCGGCGTGGCCGAATTGAGACCGCTGGCCGCGCCAGGCGGACTCGCCAAAAAGCACCGCCAGACCCACGGCGGGCAACACCACACCGCCCCGCAGCACCCACCCCTCCCGGGGCAGACCGAAGCCGAGCCAGATCGCCGCGAGCAGGGCAAACCAACCGGCCAGCGCCACGTAGGCGATCTCATGGTTGGTCGCCAGCAGCGCGAGTCCGGTGGCGGCCGCCATGGCACAGGCACCCGTCAGGCAGATTCGCTCCCGCCCATCGCCCCGCTTCGCCCCCCGGGCAAGACCGAACAGCCAGGTGATCGCCGTGAGCACCAGCCCGATGAGTCCGATCGGCGGCAGGCGAAGCTCGCCATAGTAGTCGTGGATCGGCCGCAGGTAGGATCGGACCTCGAGCAAATGCAGGAGGTTCATGGCCCGGGCCCCGCCGGAGAGTCCCACCACCTGGTCCCACCACTGCGCCAGCGTCGCGCCGGTCCACGCCAACTCGGCACCGACCGGCAACACCACCCCGGCAGCGCCGATCCCCGCCAGCCGCCACGCCACCGCCCGCATCGGGACGCCCTCCACCCACCCCGCCCGCAGCGCCCAGCCCGCCGTCACCGCCAGAGCGGCAAGATGGGTATTCAACTTCGTGATACCGCTCGCAAACAGCACCAGCCCCAGCAGCACCTCCAGCGCCCGGCGTTCACGGGCGGGCACCGGCTGGAGCGCGGCCAGCCACGCCGCGAGGCCGAGAAAAACCACCCCCAGCCCGTTATGCCACAGGATGGTGTGCTGACCGAGCGAACCGAGGACGACGGCGGTGGAGACGGCGATGGCAGCCGCTGCAGGCCACCGCACGGACAGGGTTGCCGCCATCAGCACCAGCGCCGCGATCGTACCGGCGAGGCAGCCCCGCGTCATGCCTTGGAAACCACCTCCGCCCAGCCGCTCCGCCCAAGCGTTGAACACAAAGGTCGCGGACTGAATGGGCGTGACAAAATCGACGTATGGCCGTTCGCCGGCCTCCACCCGGCCCACGCCCGCCATGACGAGGCCGTAATCGTAGAAGTCGCGAAGATAGGCGTGCTGCCGCGACCACGGCAGCCAGACGGCGACAATCCCCAAAGCCATCAGGACGAACCAACCCAGACGGCGGCGAACGGAGGTATTCATCACGGTTGAAGAAAGGCGGGGCGGACGGAGCGCCGGCGCGGCGAGCCGCGGTCAGGATCAACGCCGGCCCCAGGTTCCGTTGACCACCTCCGGGTAATGCACGGTCGTCTCGGGCACGCCGAGGACCGCAAGATTCGCCCATTCGACGCCCTGCATCAGACTGTGGTCCTGGTTGCTGACCTCGTACTTCCAGGCTCCAAACCGTCCCCGGCTGAAGACCCCGCGCGCCTGCAGCGCGGGCAGCAAGGCGCCGAGAATCTCATCACGGTCCACGGTGGGCGTCGGATAGCCGTGCCCTGCGCGGTACGTCCACACCGACACGATGTCGTCGCGCGAAGCGATCAATCCGGTGCGCAGGCAGCCGGCGATGGTCTCTTCGACCAGCCCGTTCGCATCGACCGGCTTGTGCGCGGATTCGCTCGTTTCGGTCATCAGCGACCAATACCGCGTGATGTCCGGCACATTGTTGGGACTGTAATTCGAGAACACCGTGGTGCGGTAAAACGGACAATCCCCCTCGGGAAAGTACATCCAGCACTTCGTCCGCAAAGCCTCCGGCGGACGCCCGCGCAGGCCGAGGCCCACGATATGTGAGGACGAATACCGCAGCCGGCCGGCCAGAGCGACGAGGTCGGGCGCCGCCGGCTCAAGCAGCCGCGTGCATCCATCGACGGGCAGCGTGCTAAGCAGGTGTTCGTAACCGAACGTCGACCCATCGATGCAGCGCACGATGCGGCGGACGGTATCGATGGCACTGACCGTCTTGCCCAGCCGCACCCGTCCCTCGCCCAGAGAGTCGGCGACCCGGGTCCAGATGGCGCCGGTTCCCCCCTGCTTCGGAAACTGGAAGGTCTGATTCGGTCCCCAGGAAAGGTCATCCTGATCAAAGAGGATGTTCCGCGTGACGCGCTTCAGATCGGTAACGGCCACCCGTTCGCCGACCCACGAGTGGGACATCATTTCCGGCGGGTAAGCCCAGACCTTGAAATTGTACGGCAGCATGAACAGCTCGGAAAGGCCGGGGCCAAACCGAGAGAGAATCCATTCACGAAAATTCGCCGGACGTCCCGCCGAGGTGAGGTTGGCGGCCATGATGCCCTCCAAACAGGCCCACATCTGGTCCCTGGGCAGGTAGCGGATGTTGTTCTGCACCGGATAGGGGACGAACCGACCGCTCATCCAGGCCCAAGACTCCCGTTGATGCCGCAACCAGCCGTCGACGCCCAGCGCCTTCACCATCAACTCGTCGAAATAGCGGTAATGGGAAAACTGCACGTGACCGCCGATGTCCCAGGTGAAGCCTTGCCGGTCGGTAAAGCTCGCCGCCAATCCGCCCGGCTGCGCCGCGCGATCAAGCACGAGGAACTCGCCCGCTCCGAGCTCCTTGAGGCGCACCGCCGCCCCAAGGCCCGTGGGGCCGGCACCCAAAATCAGATACTTCGTGGTTTCCATGTGGACTCGTTCAGTTCCCCCGGTTCTCCGCCTCCGCGCGGGCCAGGATGCGTCGGAAAGCAGCCAGTTCGCGCACACAGCGGAAACAGATCTTGATCAGCTTCCACCGCACGATCGAAACCGTCCCGGTCGCGCGGTCGCGATGCCGCACCGGGAGGTGGAGCAATGGAATGCCTCGACGCGCCGCCACGACGGCCAGAAAGATATTCGGGGCGAACGTCGTGGGCGGAATCAAGGCCAGCGCCGAACGCAAAAAGTCCGCGTGGAAGAGTCGGAACGGTATGTTCGAGTCGCGTAGGTAACGGCCGAAGCAGGCGAGCAGCACCAGCCGGAGGATCCGCGTGATCACGAGCCGGTGCAGGGCATCGTGGCGCTCCGACCGGAAACCAAGGATGCAGGCCGAGTCGTGGCGCCGCTCCCACAGCAGGCCAAAGTCATCCGGCAGGAATTGGTTGTCGGAATCACACTGAAAGACGTGCCCGGGGCCGAGCGCCAGTGCCTCGCGGTATCCCCGGAGCAGGGCGCCCCCATGGCCGGCGTTCGTCTGGTGAATCACCCGCAGCCGCGGCTGCCGAGCCGCGACCGCATCGAGCATCGCGCCCGTCCGGTCGCGCGACCCGTCGTTCACCACCACGATCGCATAGGAGCCGCCGAATCTCCGCCCGAGTTCGTCGGCCCATTCATCCACCACGGCGGCGATGCAGCCCTCCTCGTTGTAGGCCGGCATGACCAGCACACACGCCAGCGGGTCGTGCGGCGTTGCGGGGGAAGCATCAGGGGAGGGCATAGCGGTCAAGAAAGGGGATGAGGCCGAACGGGCCGGTAATGACGGGTGAGCGGGATCGGTTTACTGGGCTGAGGGCGGAGACGGAAGTTCGTCGAACCGCACCAAGGTCGATGCGGCATGGCGATTTTCGTCGGCGGCGATCACCAGCCATCCGTCCGGCTCGGCCGACCAGATGCGAAAGGGAACACGTCCGTCGCGAGGCCCTTCCTGCGTGGTGATGCTCAATCGCCCGCCGCGGTAGGAGAAGGTACGGAGGATCGGGTCCGCGTGGGTACCGCCCGCAGGCGTGACCACACCATGGCCGGCCACCGGGCTGTAGCCGCCCTCAGCCCGGATCCAAAGCTCCCCTCCCGGCGGGAGCAGGAAACCCTCGCCCGTCAGCGTGCCGCCACGGGTGTACGCGCGGACCGGCTGCCGTCGCTCGCCGAAGAGGGCGGTCTGCTCGGCTTCTCCGAGCGGACGCTGCGCCCACGGCTTGGGCCGAAGCTCGGGCGGACGGTCGGAGGTCTCGATCGAATGCAGGATGGTGAGATCACGCCAGCCGGCCACCAGCATGCCGGCCGACTCGACGGGGACAGTGACGTTGAACTGCAGGGGAAGGGCATTCACATCGCCCTCGAAGGCCACCACGCGCTCGGTTTCACCCGGCGGCAGATCAAGCCGGCGTCGAACCCGGTCGTACGGCGGTTGATCGGTGGCCAGCGCCGTCACCAGAAAGTCAGCGTAGTGTCCGGTCGACAGGTCGCCGCCGATCCGTTGCAGCACCATCTCACCTTTGAAGCGGCGGGTCGGTACGGTCAGCGTGGCATTCCCCTGCCCCTCCGACACGCCAAGGAAGAACCGGCCGTCGGACAACGTGTGCCAATCCATCGGCGAATGGAGCACGGTGGAATCCACGTTGCCCCCATGCTTGCCGATGAAATCGAGCGGGTGAATCGACACCCCATCGCCCTCGCCCCGTTCGTATATCACGACGATCGGGCCGATCGTCTTGCGGGCGTAGCTGCGTTCAATGATTGGCTTCGATTCCCCAAACCACACATCCCGCTGCACAGTCAGGGTCACGCGTCGGAAAACCCCACCCGGGCCGATCGAATCACGCAGGCGGATCATCTCCCGGGCCGAATAGCTCGTGCCGTAGTCGAGCCACAACGGTATCCCGCGCACCTTGGTCGCCGGCCATACGCGCTCCAGCCATTCGGTGCCCGAGCCGTAAAACCAGGCGGCGCGCTCCTCCGGGGACATTCGGGCGTGCTGTTCGGCCAGACCGGAGAGCGACGCAATCCAATCGGGTGGGATGCGCGTGCCGTGGAGATAGCGAAACGTTTCACCAAGCGTCTCACCTGCGACGTAGTCCGATTTTGGATGCGGCGAATATCCCCACAGCGCGCGCTGGCCCTGCCAGGCCGCCAGCCAGCCAAGTCCTCCCAGCACGACCGCCGGCGCCCACAGGCCCACGCCAAAGCTCGTTCGCCGCACGGGAATCGCAAACCCGCACCACACGGCGACGAGCAGGACGACCCAGCCGGCAAACGAGATGTAGGCGATCTCCTTGTTGGTCGCGAGCAGCGCCACGCCTGCACCGGTGGCGAGGGCGATCGCCCCGGCCAGGAACACGCACTCAAGCACGCCCCGGGAACGCACCGCCATGAAACCGTGGACCGCCACCCACGCGGACATCAGGAGCCCGAGCAGGCCCACCCACGGCACCGGCAGATGGCCGTAGTAATTGTGGTGATGCTCCAGGTAAAACCGCGGCGTGAATATCACGGCGAGGTCCTGGGAACGACCGCTCCCGGGCAGGGCGATGACGTTGTACCACCAGGTGGAAAAATCCACCCCGGCCCAGGCCATCTCGAACCCCGCGGGCGACACCAACCCGGCCACTCCTAGGAAAAGGATCGTCAGCATCACGCGACCCCAGCCCGCCGCACCGACCGCGCCGGCCCGCACGGCCCACGCCACCGCGACCGCGAGGGCGATCAGCTGAAAACTGGCCTTGGTGATTCCGCCGAGGAACAGCGCGCACCCCAGCAGCACATGCCAGCCGGCGTCCTGCCGCCGCAGCACCGGCGCAAGCGCCGCAACGAATCCCACCACCGCGAGGCAAAGCACGCCGATGCTGTTGTACCAGATGATGGTGTGCTGACACACCGCAGCCCAAACCGTTGCTCCTGCCAGCACGATCGCAGCCTCCGTCGGCAGCCGGCGCGACCAGAGCCAGGCCAGCAACAGCGTGGACGCTGTAATCAGAACACCCGCGCCGGCCGTCATGCCTCGGTAGGTCGCCCCAAACACCGCCTCGGACCACCCGTTCAGGAGAAAACCTCCACTCTGAAGCGGCGAGACGAAGTCACGGTAGGGCCGCTCACCGTCGGCAATCCTGCCCACCGCCGTGATCGTCACGCCATAGTCGTAGAAATCGTTGATCAGTCCCCGATTCCTCGCCCACGGCAGAAGCCCGGCCCCGATCACCAGCGCGAGCAACAGCCACCGGACGATGCGGCGGCCCGGGCCAGCGGAGGGCGAGGAGACGAAAAAATTCACGGCCGCCGAGCGTGAAAACGCATTATCCTCCTGCAAGTCATTTCACTTCCAAGGCCTCCACACTTGCTTTCGAAAATGGCGTGCCCGTACCTTCGCCGGGTCCTCATGGTCAATCTGCGCAGCCTTCCGTACGTCCGTCTCGTGTTCTTTGGCGCCTGCTTTGCAGCGCTGGCCTTCGCGTGGGTCACCCAGCACGTCTGGGAGGATTACTACATCACGTACCGGACGAGTAAGAACCTGGCGACCGGTCACGGGCTCGTCTTCACGCCGGGAGAAAAGCTCCACACCTTCACGTCGCCGCTCGGCGTGCTGCTGCCGGCCGCGGCGTCGCTGCTGACGTTCAACAGCTCCGACGATGCGGCGCTGTGGATCTTCCGCCTGATGAGCGCGGCCGCCTTCGGTGGGGCGGCGGTGCTGCTGCTCGCGCTGGGCCGCAGGTTCGGGTACGCGCCGTTGGCCGCGCTGCTGCCCGCCCTCTGGCTGATCACCGACGCGAAGTCGGTCGATTTCACCATCAACGGCATGGAGACCGCCTTCATGCTGTTCTTCCTCGCCTACACCCTGCTGGCGCTCTTCTCGCCGGGCAAACGCCAGTGGGTGCACCTCGGCGTGGCGTGGGCCGGGCTGATGTGGACGCGGCCCGACAGCTTCATCTACGTGGGTCTGATCGCCGCCGGCACGTGGATCTTCAATCAACCCGAGCTTACCGGCGCCCGCCGCCGGCCCTTGCTGCAGCTCTACTTCGAGGCGGGTTTGCTCACCACCGCGCTGTATCTGCCGTGGCTGCTTTTCGCGTTTGCCTACTACGGCACGCCGATTCCGCACACCATCACAGCCAAGGGTGGGATCAGCGCCGCGCACTCGCTCGTGACGTTTTTCAAGGAAACCGCCCTCCTGCCCTTCCAGCCCGGCGAAACCTACACCTCACTTGAGGCGACGTTCCTGCCGTCGTACTACATGTTTCCGTACTGGCCCGCGGCGGTCATCTGGCCGGCAAAGGTGTTCGCCGGCGTGTGCTACTACCTGTGGCTGATCCCGGGCATCCGCACCGAGACGCGCGTGGCCTCGTTCACGTTCTGCGGTGCGCACGCTTACCTGTCGTTCTTCCCGTACTTTCCTTTCCCGTGGTACATCCCGAGCACGGCGTTGCTGGCCTTCATCGCCTACGGCGGGCTCTTTGCGCAGCTGTGGGCCTACAGCGAGCGCCGTCGCATGCAGGGGCCCGACGCCGGCTGGTCGCGCATCATTCGTCGCGGTTCCCTCACCGTCGCCACGTTGGCCTTGGTGGGCGCCTCGTGGATGCTCTATCAGGTCGGTCGTCAGGCCAAGGTGCAGCAGACCGTGATCGAAGACGGCAACCGGCGGAAGATTGGCGAGTGGCTGAAGGCGCGGGCCGAACCCAACGACTCGGTCTTCATGGAACCGCTCGGCTACATCGGTTTCTTCTCCGGCCTGCGCACCCACGATTTCCCGGGCATGTCCTCGCGCGAGTCGGTCGAGGCGATCCGCAAGGTCGGAACGGACTGGGGCGACGTGATCCGCGAGCTGAATCCCAAGTGGCTTGTGCTGCGCCCCAACGAAGTCGAGCGCATCCGCCGCAAGAGCGAGGACCTGCTGGACGGCGTCTTCGTGCCCGTGCAGGTCTTCACCCGGCTCGAGGATATCGCGCAGATCGACGTCAATGGACGCAAGTACCTCGAGCATGACGCAACGTTCACGGTGTTCCGTCGTCAGCGCCCCACCCGCTTCGCGACGGAGAAGGTCGTGATCACGACGGAGTTCGATGTGCATGACCGCAAGATCGACGACATCCCCATGTCGCTCATTCATGCGCCCGGTTCGATGAGCACCATGGTACCGCAATATGCCGGGCGAGTGCAGATCTACTACGGGTTCCCGTCGGACGCGTACGCCAACACCACCGAGCCGACCGACGGCGCGGTTTTCCGGATCGAGCTCCTCGCCAACGGCGAACGCACCCTCCTGTTCGAACGACACCTCGACCCGTATCAGCGGGAGGAGGATCGCGGCGTGCAAAAGTTCGAGGGCAAGCTGCCCGAGGGCCTTGGGCCCGATGCCACGGTGATCTTTTCCACCCAGACCGGTCCCAGCGCGCGGCGCGACTGGACCTGCTGGAGCACGCCTGAGTTTCTTTGAACCTAAGTGCCGGTTTCGCGGTCACGAGGGCCGACGCCAATATCTGACGCCATGGATCCTTCCCCACGACCAACCACCCGCCTGCTCTGGCTCGGTGCCCTGCTGCTGGTGACCGGTGTGGTGTGGCTGCGCTGGCCATCGTTTGACTTCCGCGTCTGGAATGTCGACGAAGCCATCCATTCCGCCGTCGCCCGAATCCTCAATGACGGCGGCGTGCTCTACCGCGACGCGATCGACCAGCGTACGCCGCTCTCGTATTACCTCGTCGCCTGGCTGTATCGCGTTTTCGGCGAAGGGAACATCGGGGCGCTGCATGCCTTCACGGCCCTCCTCATTGCCCTCACCGCTCTGGTAATCGGCCGCCTCGGACGGCGCGTCGACGGGCTTGCCACCGGGATCTGGGCGGCGGTGCTCTACGCCGTGCTCTCCACCGGCATGATGTGGCACGGGGACGCGTTCGCCTTCAACACCGAGTGGCTCGTCGCCTTCTTCACCAGCGCCGCCGCCCTCGTGCTTTGGCGTACGCTGCCTTCGCCCGGGGGAGGCGCGTTGATGGGTGCCGGAGCCCTCTACGGGCTCGCCTTTCTCTCGAAGCAACCGGCCCTGCTCGACCTCGGTGCAGCCGGACTTCTGCTGGCGTGGCTCGCGCGCGGCGAAACGAACGGCGGACGCACGCTGCTCCGGCGCTGGGCCTTGCTCGTGGCGGGATTCGCCGCGCCGGTGCTGGTGTCGGTGGGATACTTCGCGCTGCACGGCGCACTCCGCGACTACCTGTTCTACACCTTCACCTACAATCTCACCTACTACGGCCCCGAGATCACGCTCCACGACCGCATCGACATCTTCTGGTATCCGTTCACGTTGCTCGCCCGCAGCTATCCACTGGTCGGCCTGGCCATCGCGGTGGGCCTGGGGGCCTTTCTCGTCCGGCTCGTGCAACGCCAGCCGGCTCCCGGCGACAGGGAAGGCAATGCCCCGCGTCTGCACCTGCTGCTCTGGACGGCCACGGCGCTGGCCGCCGCCGCGTCGAGCGGACGCTCGTTCGAGCATTACTACATCCAGGCGCTCCCGCCGCTCTGCCTCGCGGGCGGATGGACCCTCGCCGTCCTGAGTCACGCGACGGCGCGGGCTGGTCTGGCGCGAGGCTGGCGCGCGGCGAGCGCCGTGATCCTCGTCGCCGTGATCGCCTGGGGGGCGCACGTCACTTGGGTGGCTCGGCACCGCACGCAATCGGTCGATCCGTCCCTTCGCGCGGCCGAATTTGTGCGCGACCACAGTTACGCGCATGAGTCGATGTTCGTCTGGGGCTACCATCCCGACGCCTACCTCTTCGCCGACCGGCGCGCCGCGTCGCGCTACATCTACAGCTCGTTCGTGAGCGGACTCATTCCGTGGACGAACACGGATCCGACCATCGACACGGCCTATGCCATTGTGCCCGGCGCGATGGACACCTTGCTCGCCGACCTCACGAAGCACCGGCCGGCCTTCCTGATCGACGCGAGCGAAGGCCCCAACCGCTCCTGGGACAAGTACCCGCTGGTCAAATTCCCGGCGCTGCGTGATTTCGTGGGCCGCCACTACCTGATGGTCGAACCGGAGCAGTTCCTCCACCAGGGCTTCGGCGTCTACCTCATCACGGATGCCTTTCGCGCCGAACCGCTCGCCCTCGACGGCGGGGAGACGCCAGGCGGACTCGAACTGCCGCTGCTGATGGGACCGGCGAGCACGGACCCGAAACCGACCGTCTTCACCCTACTCGGGCGCAGCACGACCGGACGCCTGCAACGGCTGGAACTGCTGCACGGGGACCAGGTGTTGACCGCAGTGAGTTTCGCCCCGACCGATCGGATGACCGTGCGCATCCCGGTGCCCTTCGACCGGCTCGGTACTGGCCAGCACACGCTGATGGCCCGGGCCACGGATGCCCAAGGGCAGGTTCGCCTGGGCGATCCCCAGGTCGTGACGGTGGACGCCACGACGATGCAGCCCGAGCAGCTGGCCGCGTTTGCGCTGCCCCAACTGGCGCGGAGCACGCCGCCCACCAGCATCCGCGCCGCCTTCGGCGCCAACGTGGAAGACGACGAGGGACGCCTGATGTTCTTTGCCCACGCTCCGTCGACGATCACCTACGACCTTCCCGCCGGTGCCCGGGTCATTCGCGGCAAGTTCGGCCTGCGGCCCCAGGCCCACGCTGCGGACAACCCGCACCCGTCGGACGGCGCCGAGTTTCAGGTCAACCTGCTGCGCCCGGACGGCTCGCGCGACATCCTGTTTAGCAAGCTGATCCGCCCCGCCCAGATCCCGGCCGAGCGCGGTCTTCAACCCCTGTCGGTCGACGTGCCGGCGGGCGCCGTCGGTCAAATCGAGTTCATCATCACCCCGGGCCCGGCGGGCAATCCGTCGAGCGACTGGACCTATTGGGCCGATCTGGTGGTGGAGACAGAGGGGTAAGGCGGCGCCGGGCGCCGTAAGAAGGCAGAAGGATAAAGGAAGAAGGATCAGGTCTCCCTGCTCCCCGTTCCCTCCCCCTCGTCCTGTGCGAAGCGCTCCGTCGGCGCTTGAAGCTTTTCCCGGTCTCACTTCTGCTCCGCCCCGATGGACTCCACCTCGCCCTCGCTTTCCGACCGGCCTGAGCACCGCACCTGGTACGGCCGCGCGCTGCTTTTTGCGCTGCTGGTCACCGTGATGTTCTCGTTCCCTTACAAGCCGGGCATCGACCTCGACGCGTCGTGGCGCATGGCGCTGGCTCAGTTTTTCCAGCAAGGCCTGCAGTTCGGCACCGAGGTGGTCTTCACCTATGGCCCGCTCGGCTTCCAGATGGGTAAAACCTATGCAGGCATCATGTGGTGGGAGCTGCTCGTCTGGCAGCTGGTGGTCAGCGCCGGCTTCACCTGGGTGGTGATGTCGTTCGGCGAAAGGCTTTCCGGGTATCCACGGCTCTACTACTACCTCGGTTTCCTGCTCTTCGGCGCCCAGTATGAGGACGCGATGCACATGCTCGGCATCGTCCTGCTCGGCATCGCCCTCCTGCACCGCAACGGCGGCAAGCCCGACTGGCCCAAGGTCGCGATCGGCGGGTTCCTCGCCCTGCTCGCGGTGGTGAAGTTCACCAACCTCATGCTCTGCGGCTTCGTCGTTCTCTGCGCCGTGGGTCACAGCCTCTGGGCGCGCCGGAACCGCGAGGCGGCGCTGCATGCGGCCACCTTCTTCGGCGGTTTCCTCCTGATCTGGATGTTGTGCGGCCAGAACCCGCTCAATCTGCCGGCGTACTTCCTGCACTCCCTGCAGATCAGCTCCGGCTACCAGGAGGCCATGGGCATCGACGGCGGTTGGCCGGCCCTGTGGAAGGGCATCGTGGTCGGCGCGGCGCTCGCCGGCTACATCCTCTGGCACCTGTGGAAGCAGACCGACAAGCCCCGCGCCTTCGCCGGCTGCGCCATGCTGGCCGCGTTCCTCTACCTCAGCTGGAAGCACGGCTTCGTGCGCGCCGACGGTCACATGATCGGCTTCTTCTATGCCGCCTTGTTGCCGATCACCGCGTTTCCCGTGCTGCTGCGCGACGATGCTTCGATGGCGTGGATGCGGCGCTGGCTCATGGCTCCGCTCGGCGTGTTGTGCCTGTTCGGACTCTACAACGCCCTGTCCGGCGTGATCACCGAAACCCTCGGCGTGTTTCAGGGACGCGTCTTCGGCAACGTTTATAACGCGCTCAACCTCGAAAAGCTGCGCAGCGGCTACAACGACCGGCTGGGCGAACAGCGCGGCTCCGGCGACATGCCCAAGACCCGCGCCATCATCGGCGACCGCTCCGTCGATGTGCTGGGCTACGAACAGTCGGCGGCGATCTTCAACCGCTTCAACTACCAGCCGCGGCCGGTCTTCCAGAGCTACACCGTCTACACCCCGGTCCTCGCGCGGCTTAACTACGACCACTACGCCGGCGACCGCGCGCCCGATTTCGTGCTGGTCAAGATGCACTCGCTCGACGGACGTCTGACCTCGATCGACGACTCCGCCGTCCTCGCGCTGCTCATGTACCGCTACGAGTACGTGCACACCGAGAAAACCTACCAGCTTTGGCGCAAGCGTCCCGATCCCTTCGACCCGGCGGCCTTCGCACCGAAGCCCTTGGCCGAACAGACGCTGCCCATCGGTGACCTCTGGGACATCAGCGCACATGCCCATCAGAACCTCTGGATCGAAATCGACGCCCGCGCTTCCCTGCTCGGACGCGCCCGCACGTTCCTCTACAAGCCGCCGGTCCTGAGTCTCGTGGTGGAGGACACCAACGGCAACCGCAGCACCTACCGCCTGCCGGCTCCGATGGGCCGGGCCGGCTTCATTCTCAACCCGCTGATCGAAGATTTGCTCGGCCTCGTCAACTTCTCCGGCGGCGATCCGGAACGGCGCGTGGCGCGCGTGGGAGTCAGTCTCGCCGAGAAGGACCGCGCATTCTATCAACCCACGGCCGTCTTCCGCCTCTCGACGCTCGAACCGACCATCGCCGGTCAGGAGTTCTTCCGCGAGATGAACCGCGAGCGCTTCAATATCTTCAAGACCCCGCCGCGGGCGTACGAAGCCCAGAATCCGCCGTCGGAAACGATGGTCGATGGCGAACCCGCGATGATCCTGCACGCGCCGAGC
>VFQR01000737.1_pt1 | contig 35259 bp, 32 predicted proteins | sample 3512321 | NCBI WGS metagenome assembly VFQR01 (sample SAMN10412374, study PRJNA504923) | tailings metagenome | isolation source: Relicate 3 Philex TSF1 revegetated site | place: Philippines: Tuba, Benguet | collected 2017-08-29 | reverse complement strand
GCGATTTAACTCAATCGTTGTAGGTATGATTTCCAGCTTGGATGTATGCACGCGGGTTTCATCGGCAAGGAACTGATTGCCACAGATGACGAGATCGGCCGAGCGACACATGGCGCGGAATCTCGACATGCGGCGGGAATCGGGGCTGCCATCGCTTTTACGCATAATCGCATCATCGACATCGAAGACGAGATGTCTGGCATTGCGCTTGAGCCAGAAGAGTTCGAAAGGGTGGAGCAATCGCTGTTGGATGAAAACAGAATCAAACTTGGCCAGTTGTGAGTATTGGTTAAGGCGACCCCACAGATGAGGCGAGAATTCGATGATCGTGGCCGCATGGCCCGCAGCTTCGAGGTAGGGGAGATACTGCAACGCGCGAAATCGAAAGGATGGTCGGTCCCGCCACTGGCCTAGAAGTGCGACATTCACTGGAAAGAATCCCTGTCATACGAGGCCTGCCGATGATTTCCCAGGTGCAGTTGTGGAGTCATCCATCGGGCTGGCTGGAAGGCTGCGAAGCAGTGTAGAGCGACTTGATTTTCTTGGAAAGTTGAATGTTTGGCAGAGTCTCGGGTGTTCCATTGGGGCTGCTGGAAGATGATGGGAATTTTTCTGATGAGCTGATGTTATTGGGAAAATCTGTCACTTGTTGCCGTGAGTTGTATCTCAGAGTTTGTGAACTGCTGGTGAGCACTTGTCTGAGAGAGTGATCAGCGGGGGAGAGTCGATTTACCTTGAGAAGGGATTAGAAAATGCTGAAGGCAGTTATCGCGAATTTTCGACAGAGTCTGCGATATGAGTGGCTCGTGCCCATTCTCCTGGTGGCGATGAGCGGTTTATGGTTCTCTGTCGCGACGGCAGCACCTCCGAAGTCGGGAGAAGTCGCCCCTGATTTTGAACTGGCCAATGTGGATGGGGGGACGACAAAGCTATCGACGATTGCTGAGCGGGGGCCGGTCGTGCTGATTGTGCTGCGGGGATTTCCGGGCTATCAATGCCCGTTGTGCAATGTGCAGGTGAATGACTTTTTAAAGTCGCAGGAGAAGTTCCAGGCCGCAGGGGCGCGGGTTGTGTTTGTCTACCCAGGTGCTGGAAGTGGTCTTGTCCAGAAGGCGAAGCAGTTTCGCGGAGAGCGCGTGATTCCCGAGCACTTTACGCTGCTGGTTGATCCCGATTATCAGTTTACGAAACAGTACGGCTTACGCTGGAATGCACCGAATGAAACGGCCTATCCAGCGACATTTGTGCTCAATAGCGACCGAAAGATCGCCTTCTCAAAAGTGAGCGACAGCCACGGCGGGAGAACAACGGCCAAGGAGGTCCTTGAACAACTGGCGAAGAATCAACAGCAGGTATCGAAGTAGATCGATGACAGTCAGGCAGTGTGTGTCGGGGTGCATACCGACACACACTGCGGCTGTGATTGAGGCGTTCATAGACACGACGTTATCGATGAAGTTGAGTGACTCTCTGTCGAGTTTTTCAAACGCCCGCGACGACAGGTTTATGCCGCTCCAAAACCAATCGGCTTTTTCGCGGTTTCTGTGCGACGGGATTGGAATTCGGCCAGAGCACGATTCCAGTCGATCTCCTCTTCATCGAAGTGCTGCATGGCCAGTAACGTTTTAAGTTCTTCCAGTTCGGCAAAACTCATCCCTTCGGTCTGACTGACAGCGAGGGGGATCTCAATCTTTCGACTGAGGATTTCCGACCAGTGGATTTCCATCAACTGGCGACGTAGTTCGACATTCGGTTTGGTGAATTCAATCATCAGGTCAATGCGGCCAGGGCGGCGCAATGCATGATCGATCTCGTTCCACTGCAAATTACTGGCGAAGAGAAAGACCGTACCATATCGGCGGTCAATGCCATCGAGTTCGTTGAGCAGTGTGCAAATATCCGTCGAATTGTGGTTCTCCTCGCGACGGCGGATGAGTTCGTCGAAATCATCGAAGAAGATGATCCCGGGGGAACCCAGCGAAAGAAGTTCTCCTACTTCACAGCGATGTTGTGCGGCTCGGAAATGAGCAATGGAAATCGATTTCCAGGCTAATCTGCGTTTCTCGGCTTCGTATTTGAGCCAGCGGGCAGCCATTGTTTTGCCATTTCCTGGTTCTCCGCGCAGGAGCATGCCGCGACGAATGGCGACACCGAGGGCTTTCATGGATGCCGCATTGCGTGTCAGGACGCCAATCGTGTTTTTCCAGAGTCGCTCGCGAAGCGAATCCTGCATCAGTGGTGCCACAACTTGTGAGCGGGCTTTTTCCAGACGTCTGAGTTTGTAGTAGAGCGCCAGGAATTGCCGCTCGGCCACCAGCCAGACATCTCTCGTGAATGACGGGCATTTTTGAGAGGTTTGCTGGATGAGATTGATCACGCGGCAATCCCCTGTGCGAAGCGTGATCTGGTATTCGCGCATGCCGAAAACCATGCCTTGACGATGCGATTCGGCATCGATGTATCGAACGGGCGGTTGAGAAGGAAGTCCGCGAGCGATCGGGCCACGGGAATTCTGGCCCAGGAGAAATTCACCCACCCAATCGAGAGTGAAGGGGATCACGGGTTCGCCAAAGGTTTTCTGGCCAAGTTCAAGGACTTTGGCCAGATCACGATTGGCGAGGCGATCAAGCTCAGCACGAGGCTTGCTCGCCGCTTGGAGAGTGGTCGATTCGGTCGCGAATTCATCGGTGGTGCCTGTGCGCAAGGAAACTGGCAGTTCCAGAGTTTCCTCGGCTGTGGCTTTTCGGATCATGGCGGGTCGAATTGTTGAGGATGTGTTTTTCATTGCCTGTCTTTGACACATCGCGCAAATCGAGGTTCGCCTGGCGGATTGGGATCAGGTGGTTCGCAACAGGGATTTACGCCAACAACTTTCGCCATGGCAATGTCGTGCTGGCTGCAGTCTTCCTGCTTTGCTCATTTATCCCGTTTTGTTGTTTGTTGAGGGGATGGGAGAAATGGCGGGAAATGGAAGTCCGGGTGTTGGTCTTGGCAGTTTTTGCCGAAAGTCTTAGAGTCGCAGTCGATGGGCTCCGAAAAGCGGTGGAACCGCTACGTCGGAATTCCGGCTTCGTCGTGTTGAATTTGGGCTTTGAGATGTTGATCAAGGCATCGCTCAATCCTGAACTGACGGAGAATTTCGGAATTTACTAAGGCAGTTCGGCCAAAGGATTGGCGAGAAACGAAATGTATAAACTGCTCTTGTGTCAGAAGTATCTTCGAACCAGATACATTGCGCTCGCCAGTATCATCAGCGTCATGCTGGGTGTGGCGACCATGATTGTCGTCAACAGTGTGATGGCTGGTTTTTCGAGTGAGATGCGTGATCGAATCAAGGGGTTGCTCTCTGATGTGGTCATTGAAACCAATGGCTACGATGGCGAGAAGAATCCTGATGCGCATGCGGCACTCGTGAAAAAAGTCGTCGGTGAGCATATCGCCGGCATGACGACGACTGTCGAAATCTACGGGATGATCAGCTTCGAATATGCCGGCCAGTGGATCACCAGGCCCGTGACGTTGATTGGAATTGATCCTCAAAGTAAAGCTGAAGTCGGGCCACTGGTCGATTACCTGCAAAGTTATCGACAGGAAAAAGAGGGCGATGAAGTTGTTCGTGAAGCGGAGCGGCAGGCGAATGAGCCGCCGGGCTGGTCATTAACAAGTTCGGCACGAAACTACCGCCGGGATCGAGCCGCCCAGGAAGCCTTCTTTCGCGAGCAGCGACTGCACGATCAGCGTCAGCGAGGTGCTGCTGTCCCTGAGGATCGCAAGCCTGCTGTCGATGACAGTGTGGTCGATCCCTTTGCCATGGAAGCCCAGGCCAATGGTGCCGCGGTACCACCGGCGCCTGTTGATCCGACAGAACCACTGCCCGGCAAGCTCTACATTGGCGCTGGACTGATCAGTTTTCCATTTGAAGATGCTGAGACGGGAAAAATTCGTACCCAGTGGATGGTACGTACCGGTGATGATGTCAAAATCAGCACAGTGACAGCCGGGACACCACAGCCTGTCTATTTCAATGCGACGGTCGTCGATACGTTCAAGAGCGGAATGAGTGAATATGACTCTTCGCTGGTTTTCTGCAATCTGGAGTACCTGCAGCAGGTTCGCGGCATGGTGCATCCCACAACGGGCGAACGGGCCATTACTTCGATTCAGTTGAAACTCAAGGATTTCCGATCTGCGGGTGAAGTGGTTGATAAGTTGCGGGCCGCGTTTCCACCGGGGCTTTATACGATTCGTACCTGGGAACAGAAGCAGGGGCCGCTGCTGGCTGCGGTGGATGTCGAATCCTCCATTCTGAATGTGCTCCTCTTTCTGATCATTACTGTCGCTGGCTTCGGGATTCTGGCCATCTTTTTCATGATTGTCGTGGAGAAGACACGCGATATCGGAGTGTTGAAGGCACTGGGTGCGAGTTCCACGGGTGTGATGTCGATTTTTCTGCTCTACGGACTCTCTTTGGGAGTTGTGGGGAGTGGCGGCGGTGTGGCCTGCGGGCTGCTGTTTGTGAGGTATATCAACCAGATTGAACTGGTGATTACCTACATCACGGGCCGCAAAGTCTTCGATGAACGGATTTACTATTTTCCTGAGATACCGACATACATTGATCCCTGGATGGTTGTTTCTGTCGCACTGGGTGCGATGGGGATCGCAGTGCTTGCCAGTATTCTGCCGGCACGCAGAGCGGCTCGGTTGCAACCCGTCCAGGCACTTCGTTCTGAATAGTTGATTGTGGTTTCCTGTGTTCAAACAAGCCAACAAAGTTCATTTCGACCTTAGTCGTGAGGGCGGCCTGATGTCCGATCCTGTTGTCGACGAATCTTGCGAGACAATCTTGCTCAGTTCAGCCATGCCACCTCATGCACAGCTTGTCGCCACGGGGATCGATAAGGCTTACCGCAAGGGAGATCATCAGGTTCCTGTCCTTCGCGGGGTCGATATCTCGATTGATCGTGGAGAGTTTCTTTCGATCGTGGGTCAATCGGGCTCAGGGAAAAGCACTCTGCTGCATTTGATGGGGTTACTGGATGCCCCTGATCTGGGTGAAGTGTTGCTCGATGGACAGCGGATTGATGATCTGCCAGCCCGCACCCGTGATCAGATTCGTAATCGAGTCTTTGGCTTTGTGTTTCAGTTCTATCATCTCATGCCTGAACTGACGCTGGTTGAGAATGTGGTTCTGCCACTGATGATCCGGCATTCGATCTGGTCGTATTGGAAGAACCGTCGATCACATATCGAACGAGCCAAACAACTGATCGACCGCGTGGGCTTGTCGCATCGATTGACGCATAAGCCTTCGGAGCTTTCCGGTGGTGAAATGCAGCGGGCAGCCATTGCCCGGGCACTCGTTTCGCAACCTCAGATTTTGCTGGCTGATGAACCAACGGGTAATCTGGACGAAAAGACGGGGCGCGAAATTATGGATCTGCTCAAACGGCTCAATACCGAAGAGCAGCTTTCGATTGTGATGGTGACCCACGATGCCCAGTTGGCGCGAGAAGCGACCCGAACTGTGCGGCTGACTGCAGGTCGAGTGGAGGCCCTGGCGGGAGCCGCCTGATTCCTCAGGGCTAAACGACAGTCGAGATGTCTCGACATGAGTTGTTAGTTGGGTGGTTTTGTCGAATCAAAGAACTCAGTGACACAAACTTCACTGTTACGTATCTGACTTGGGATTGATTCGATAAGTCCCGGTTTTGGAGTCGTGATAGATCTGTGGGGTGTTGTACAGGCACTGGTACAGAACGTTCCGGAAGTTTTTACTGGAAGTTTTGTAGCCTGTTTCGATGATCTTGTCACTCAGATCAGAGAGCGCATACCCTGGTGGGTACTGTGTCAGGATGGAAATCACAGTGTGTCTGAGTGAGACAGGATTCCGACCGCGACCGCTGTTGTAGGCTGGTGAGCGACTCGGGGTGAATTCGGCCCCCCCTTGAAGCTCGGTAATCCGTCGCGAAATGACGTCGAGTTCTTTTTGGAGCTTATCCCGCTGACCGATCAGCGAGGTCAACTCCTGGCGACGTTTTGTCAGCATGCGTTCGAGTTCGGCTACGGTGAGCTCTGCGGATGGTTCAACCATGATTTCAGCCAGACTTTCGTGAGTTCAGGTGCCTGCATACCTGACCGAATAACACACCAGTGACAGTCTCCATTCATGTCTCTGTCGCGATTGTTCGATCTGTCGTGTTGGCAGTTTTCGTAGTCCGCTTTTCAAGGGCTGAGTGGGAGTGCACTCACTCTGCCCAGGTTAAGACGGTTACATCGATGGTCGAGGAGATGACTCTCCCATCAGTAACGACGACTCACACGTTTTCGTATCTGCCTCAGTTTTCGCAGTGGGTCAGGGGGATGGATAAAAAGATCAAAACAACGGTGCATGTTTCAGAGCCTAGCCATAACTTAACAGATTTCAACCATACGTCATGAAAACCTGAGGTTTCAAATCCGTAAGTGTTGGTTGTTATCGGCTTTCTGTTCAGTAGGCAGGCTGTCTTTCAGGGAGAATTGTGCTTTGCTTGGGAGTAAGTTACGGAAATTCTGAGTCCATGAGGTGTAAACCTGAGTGATCGACTGCGATCAAATTGAGTCACTCCAATTGTGCTGTCTGGAGTGATGATGTGACGGGTGTGAGACATCGAAAGGTTTATAGAAGAGCCAGTGTTGATATCAAGTGAATGGATGAATTGAGGTGTTTACGGCGATTGTTGTTGAGAGTAATTTTTGGAAGTTTGGATGGCTCCCCATGCGGCTGTCCCGAACCTGTTGAACCCTGCTTGCTGACGGTATTCCCGTGGGCCGGGATTGTCGGTGCAGCGGCTGATTCACTCTGTGCAGAAGGTAATTCACAATGGGATTGATTCTCACTCAGACATTGTTGTCGTTCAGGCATTTCTGAAGAAAAGGTTTGTAGCGACCATTGTGTGAAAAGACTAAGCTATCCTGACACTCGGTTTGATGACGCTCGAATTTGTAACGACTGTGCCTGAGTGCCTGACGGCCGTGCCCGTCGGAAATTTGTGCGTTGGGAAGTGAGATAGCCGGTACAGCCAGGTGGTTGCAGGCCACGTGATCACCTTCAACCAGTCAGAAACAGAGCCAGCAAGGCACGAAAAAACTGTTAAGCCTGTCGCACAGGAGGAATCTTATGTTTTCAGCTCGGATGCAGTTTCTACCGCCGAATGCGGGATCACTTTCCCACACGGGCTGTGCCAGTCGGTGGTTTTCAGGCTGCTGGTCTCGTGAGGTTTGGCTGGCTTTGTTTTGTGGTGCCGTCTTACTGGCGATGGCACCGAGATCACTGGTGCTGGCAGACGAAGAAAAGGCCACACCTCCGGATGCGCGGGAAAAAGAATATTACGAGTTGATGAAACTGTTTGTCGATTCGTTTGAACAGGTCGAACGCAACTATGTGAAACCTGTGGATCGCAAGCAACTGCTGGAATCGGCTTTGAGAGGGATGCTGGCCGATCTGGATCCGTACTCGTCCTACATTGATTCATCGGGTCTGGCAGAGTTCACGCAGCAGGTGGAGCAGGAGTTTGGCGGGATTGGTATTCAGGTTTCACTCGATCCCAAAACGCGGCAGCTCGTCGTCATGACACCGCTTCCCGGGACACCGGCCTACAAAGCGGGAATTCGCGCTGGAGATCGAATTCTTTCCATCGCGGGAAAGCCGACTGCTGAGTTTGCCGATGGTAAGGAACTCGAATCAGCCGTCGTGCTGATGAAAGGCAAACCCGGCGAGATCGTGAAACTGAGTGTGCTTCACGAGACAGAATCGACACCCGTGGAACTGGACGTTGAACGGGCGATTATTCGTACGCCTTCTGTGCTGGGCGACAAGTACAACGAGGATGGAAGCTGGTCTTTCTACCTCGATGGACTCGACAAAGTGGCTTATGTCCGGCTCTCTCAGTTCGGCAGGAACAGTGCTGATGAAATCAAATCCACTCTGAAAGAGCTGGAGCAACAGGGGATGAAGGGTTTGATTCTTGATTTGCGATACAACCCGGGCGGGCTGTTGACGGCTGCCACTGAAATTGCCGACATGTTTCTTGATAGTGGTGTGATTGTGAGCACTCGTGGTCGCAACACCGAGGAACAGGTCTTCAAGGCGAAAAAGTCTGGGACGTTTCGCGATTTTCCTGTCGTCGTGCTGGTGAACCGCTTCAGTGCTTCGGCCAGTGAGATTTTGAGTGCTGCACTGCAGGATCATGATCGAGCGATCATTGTCGGTGAGAGATCGTGGGGGAAAGGGAGCGTACAGAATGTCATCAATGTCGATGGTGGCAAGAGTGCACTCAAGCTGACCACAGCCAGCTATCATCGCCCCAGTGGTAAGAACATTCATCGCTTCCCCAATTCGAAGGAAACCGATGAATGGGGTGTCAAACCCACCGAGGGTTATGAAGTGAAAATGACACCTGAGCAGATGCAGAAATATCTGGAGTATCGTCGGCAGCGGGATGTGCTGCGGAAAGAAGCTGGAGCTTCGACGTTTGATGATCCACAGTTGGTGAAGGCTGTGGAGTACCTGAAGTCCAAAATCTCACCGGCTGCCGAAGCCAAGCCAGAAGATGGGAAGGAAAAGCCTAGAGGCGAAACTTCCCCGCCTGGTGCTGCTCCCCAAGGTGATTCTGCTTCCAAAGAGAATTCTGCCAGGTAGAGACGGCAGCTATTCCTGATTTAACGTCTCGCGAGATTCTGGAATCCAATTGCTTCCATCTGATGTCGTTACGCCAGATTCTGCAGCGTCCGTGGTTGCAGAATCTTCTGATAGTGGCTTTCTGCTGGCTATCGAGTCTTCCTGTGATGAAACGGCCGCAGCAGTGATTGATCGGCAGCGGCGAGTGCTCTCGAATGTGGTAGCGAGCCAGTTTGAATTGCACACTCGCTTTGGTGGCGTGGTTCCTGAAATGGCCTCGCGGGCTCATGTGCAGAACATTCTGCCAGTGATCGATGAAGCGATCAGGCAGGCGGGGATTCGTCTTGCAGATTTGACCGCCATTGCTGTCGCGACAACACCTGGACTGGTTGGTTCGTTACTCATTGGATTGACAGCGGCAAAAACCCTGGCATGGAGCCTCGGAGTACCGCTGGTCGCGATTGATCACCTGCAGGCACACATTTACGCCTGCCAGTTGGCATTATGGTCGCAATCGGGTCAAGCCGCTGGGCAAAAGGTTCAGGCGGAGTCGATCTATCCCTGTGTGGGAATGGTCGTCAGTGGCGGACACTCGAACCTCTATGCCTGTGCTTCGCCGGTCGATTTTGAGCTTCTAGGGGCTACGACAGATGATGCTGCGGGTGAAGCCTTCGATAAAGTTGCCAAGGTCCTCGATTTAGGGTTTCCAGGTGGCCCGGCGATCGAGAAGTGTGCCAAAGCCGGCCGAGCGGATGCCTTTGCCTTTCCCCGGACTTTCATTCATGAAGAGCGACTCGATTTCAGCTTTAGTGGTTTGAAAACTGCCGTGCTTTATGCGGCTCATGGAATTCAAGGAGCTAAAGTTCAGCCCCCACCATTGGATGATGCCCGTCGAGCCGATCTGGCAGCGAGTTTTCAGGCGGCTGTTGTCGATGTCCTGGTTGCAAAAGCGGTTCAGGCTTTGAAAAAGACCAAATATTCCTCGCTCTGCGTTGGTGGTGGTGTGGCAGCGAATCAGGCTTTTCGGGAAAAGCTGGAACAAGTGGCACAAAAGCGAGGCTTCCGGCTGCATGTCGCTCCTCGGGAATTGTGCACTGATAACGCAGCGATGGGGGGCCTGGGTTGGGAACTGGTCGAAAAAGGTCGATTGGCACCACTCGATCTGGATGTTTCCCCAGGGCTGATTCGAACGGCAGTCCCGCGGAAATCGTGAAGAGGATCGTCTCAGGTAAGACCGATGATTCGGGAATCTGGTCTCATCGTGCGGTGGCCCGAACTGTTTAATTGCGGGCCAGTTGTCGAATGATGTAGAGGAATCCCAAGGTGAGAGCACCATTGGGGAGCCAGACCGCCCAAGAGGGATCGACCTTGCCGACTTTGCTCAGATTTTGAGCCATCATGGAGAGTGGGTAATAGACCACCAGGATCGGAACAAAGCAGAAGAGAAAACTGGTCAGGAACTGGTTCTTGGCCATGTAGACTGCAAATGGTGCACCCACGAGCACGAAGAAAAAACAGCCAAATGCCATGGAAATGCGGTTGTGGAGTTCAGTGGTCAGTTTCAAGCTGCGGTTGCGTTCTTCGTCGACCTGATAGCGACTGACAGCGAACTCTTTTTCCCCAAAGCGATCAAAATCGCCGGATGCCAGAATGAGAGCGGCCTCTATCGCCAGTTGGCGGGTGGCTGTGGCATCGCCTGTAGCCATCGCTCGCGTTTCTGCCAGAATTTCCCGGGATGTCATATCTCGGGATTTGGCCTTCTGACTGCGGTTGGGCAGGGGAAATTCGCGAGCATCATAGCGGAAGCGCACACGCGTATTGGCATCATCCGGAAGGCTGATGTAACCATCTTTGAATTCCATGACGACGACATCACGGTCGAGATCAAAGCGGAGTCTGGCCTCTTTGGCCTGCACAGTGACCGGCTTATTGCCACGCATGTACCGGAATGTGGGCATGTAAAGCGTACGGTCGCGGACATCCATGACGGTAATCGAGAGCCCTTGATCGCGTAGATTCAACTGGTTCTGGGCCTTGAGGACATCGAAGAAAATGTCTTCGACAGCCATCGCGATGGTCCGCTGAATACGCCTCATCGACCACGGAATCATCTGGTCCGTGATGACGAGCGTGAAGATGCTGAGAACCACACCCAGCAGAAATGCGGGCCAGAGGACGGAGATGATATGAATGCCGGCCGCTTTCGCAGCGATGATTTCCTGATCACCAGAGAGTCGGCCGTAAACGACGCAAACTGTCAGGAGCAGTGCAGTAGGAATTGTGAAGGGAAGCAGTGTGGGAATGATAAAAGGGAGAATCTGCAGAATCTGCATCGGCCCCAGGCCATGTTCCTTGGCCTCAACATAAACCCCGGCAAAGACGAGCAACAGCGTAAAGCCCGCAGCACTGACGGCGAATACCTTCAGTAAATCGACCAGGATGTATCGCTGCAGCAGCGGCATCACGGTCGCTGTACTCCTCTGGTGAAATGGCCATTCGGATGTCCTGAGGCATCCGGGGAATGAACTCATGCAGGGTTTTCGAGAAAACCATGGAAATGGTCAAGGACGATTTTTCGCTTCCATGAGGCCGGCGGAGGTGTCAAGCCGCGCGGATACACCGGGATTAACGCGCGAGTTCACCTGATCCTTGAGGAATGAAGTTTTTGTATTGCAGTCACCGGAGTGCGGAAGTCGATGGAAAACAGAGATTGAAGTCAGTCATTTTGCTGGTAAGCGGCAAATGCACGATCAGCTCCCATGAGCCGGTCAGATTTGTGCAACACCAGACATTTGCACCCTCGTGGCGAGGAAGACCATGGAAATTCTCAGGCATTTGATCGGTGATGACGCCACGGCTTTATTGCTGTGCGCTTCCGGGCTGGGTGCCGGGTTGGTGTTGCTCAAGCTGGCTGGCTGGTTCCGTGCGGCTGACGGACTGGAAGCTTGTGCAGATGATGCCTGGCAATTGCCGGCGGATTTGCTTCCCAAGGGACCGAGTGAAGTCGTCCCGGTTCAAAGTCATGGCTGGCAGGAAAAGGCCGCCTGACGCAGGCTTCCACGCCGTTTCCTTTCGAGCCACCCAGCCGAAATCGTGTTGGAAACCAGGAATTGTTTGATGCAACCTGTTCGCTCTGAATATGCTTCTGATCCCGATTATGAAGAACTGATCGCTGATTTTGTAGCAGTTATGCCGGAGCGGATTTCTGAACTTGAACTGGTGCTGGGGCAAAGAGCCCACGATGAACTGAAGCGGAAGGCGCACCAACTCAAAGGGGCTGGAGGTGGTTATGGATTCCCGGAGTTGAGCCTGCTGGCTGCTCAGGTAGAATCAGCCTGCCGGGAAAATCGGACGGATGACATTCTGGAACTGACAGCCGAATTGATTTCCTACTTGCGGCGAATTTCAGTCTGACTCTCTGCTTGTCTTAAATTGTTTATTGGTTATGGCTTACGCATTCTCTGGGTATGCGGATTCCTGGGGGGATGGCCTGGCTATTCAGATTCCCTTTCATTGTGTTGCCACCGCGATCTCTCGTGTCAATCACTGCTGATGACGCGTATTTTCCCTTGCTGCCCTCCGACGAAGTGATTTCTGAATCCGCGTCCTGAAGAAACAGGGACTTTTCCCCGGGGGATTCAGCAATTATGCTGTCAGGGAGGCCGTCTCGTATAACCTGACAAACGAGATGACTCGCGGTCGGCACGAACGGCAAATTGAGCGCGGACCGACGAGATCACGCCGCGAATGTGGAAAGTACTCCATAACAATCACACTTCCATGTGATTGGGCCGTATATTACTGATTCGATGTGCCCGTGGGAATTGAATTGAGGAAATGTTGATGCCGCCATCATTGAAGTTCGCTGGTGCTGTAAGCTGCCTGTTTCTGGCTTTTGGTGCAGGGGTTAGCTGGCAGAAGGCCATGGTCCCACAAATCGCGGCTCAGGATGAGCAGTTCCAGGCTCCTTCAGAGGACACAGTCAAGAAGATTGTTGTCGCTTATGATTCATTGCGGGCCGCGATGGAAGGGCTTAAGCAGGAGCAACGATATGTTCCTGCGACAAAATCTCTGAATCCTTATGGTGTGATTGTCGGCGGGCTGGATGTAGTTTCCGATCTGGAATCAGGTCGAGGCGTCGATCCTTACACATTTGCAGCACTGTATTCAGGCGATGCGACAGACGAAATTGCGACTCATCTCACCAAGGATGAGGAAGGTCGTTTGATGTACAAAAACCGCGTCATCCGCATGTATCCGATTTCTCGCTTCAAAAAGCTGGAAGGACAGCGGATCAGCCTCACCAGCGGAAAGGCGGCAGCGACAGAAGCCGCTCCGGAAAACTAAGCGTCGATCGCGGATGGAATCGTCAACTCTGTCCATCCAAGGCCATGTTGTGCTGTTCACATGCCGGTTGAGCTCGCCACGATATTTCCGTTGGTAGGGGCAGAATCGTTTGCTGAAAGCTCAAAACCGGTTGGGCTGTGATCTCTCGGGATGGGATCTTTAGGAGCGTCGACGATGTCTCAACACCCCAGTGTTTCGACGTACACACTGGCATGTGTGCTGACATTCTTGACACTTTTTGAGCTTCAAATCGTGCTCACTGTGTTGCGGTTCAGCGGAGTTGATCCTGGCGGAAATCGACCATGGGTTCGAGCTGGTTTAATAGTCGTGCCGCTCGCAATGATGGTTTTCTATATTTTCTGGGGCAGAACTGAGTTTGAAAAAGTGCGGCATCTTCGCGGCAGGTTTCAACTCACGTCGATGCAAAGCCTGCTGGTCGTCGTCTGGATTTTAGGAGCCGTGTTTCTGGGAATGCAGGCGATTGGATAAAATGCGATTGAAATCGATGGTTCGCTATTTTGCAGGGACATTTTCTCAACGGCCGCAGTTTTTTGCCCTTGAAAATCTTGTTCGGGTTATGCGGGTTGCAAGACTCATTCGCCTGTGAAGAACAGAAATCACGGTCATTGAGCGACTTCGCCGATCTTCCCGACGACCACCGATGAGACGGATTGCGCCGGGTAAGTGTGGTTTTTGCCAATTTGCACCCGAGAAGCGAGAAGATTTTTCTTCAAAGGTGTTGGTTCATGGCGGTAAACTTTGCGGATCAGGAAATCTGTCTGCTGTTGAAATGTTGATTCAGCAGCCCCATCTCGAAGATTCGGCCAGAAGTTCTGGAAAGCTCAAACATGCATTTCCTCTCTCAGCGTCAGTGGTCACGACTGGTGCTCTGCACACTCCTCAGCGGTTCGGTAGCCATTCCTCTCTCAGGGGCGCCTCTCTCATGGGCGGATGAGAAGGCCACCAATGCTGCCAATGCCCGCATTTCCCGGCCAGTCGCCACGACTGCTGGCGATCAGCAGGGAGTTCGCGCACAGGTCTTTCAGCAGGCAGATGCTGATGGGACGACTTACTCGGCAATTGCCCTGCGAGGGAAAAATCTCGCTCCGGTGGCAGGTCCGCAAGAACTGGTTGTTCTGGTCGATACGTCGGCCAGCCAGGTGGGTGCCTATCGTCAGGGTAGCCTCGAACTGGTGAGCGAATTGCTCAAATCGCTTCCTCAAGAAGTCACAGTCAGGGTGGCTGCGGTCGATGTGGGTGTCGAATCCCTCATGGGTGAATTCGCATCCTCGACAACACCGGCCGCTGTTTCGGCTGTTCAACAGTTGAAGATGCGAACACCTCTGGGAGCCACCAATCTTCCAGCGGCTCTGGACGAAGTCTCTGGCTGGTTTACCCAAAAAGGGCCTCGACACATTCTTTACATTGGCGATGGCCATAGCACCGCCGAGTATGTGTCGATCGAACGATTTCAGACCACTTTGAGCCAGTTGGAGAAGCAGCAGGTTGCTGTTCACAGCTATGTCCTTGGGCCGAAATTCAACGGCAAATTGATTGGCTCACTCGCTCAGCAGACCGGTGGAGCCCTGTGGTGCCTGCCTTCAGCCACACCAGCGGCTGATGCCCCACAAGTCGCTGCCTCGATTACAGCACCCATCCTGCGAGTTGAAGAGTTTCAGGTGGAAGGTGATGCCGCTTTTGAACTCATTCCGGCTCGCGGCCTGCCACTCAGGTCAGATCGCGAAACTGTTTATCTGGGCCGTGGAACAATTCATGGCGAAGAACTGTCAATCCGCGGTGAAGTCGCCGGTCGGGCTGTCACCGAGAAATACAACCTCTCTCCATCCTCAGCCCATGCGGCATTCCTGCCCGCCTTTGTGCGACAGGTGATTTCGGAAAAAGGGATCACTAATTCATTGGCAGGGCTCGAAGCTTTGGGCCTGGCCAGCAGCGAATTTGAAGAAGGGAGCCGATTACTGGCAGCCCGGGCTGAGAAAGCCTCTCGCGAAGGTGACCGTCAGGTTCTCGCACAACTGGCTGCCCAGGCCAAAGTTCTTTCAGTTCAAAGTGCCGCCATTGAACGACTGGTCGCAGCTCCTCAGGATGCTGCTGCCTCTGAAGCACCGATGGTTGAACGAACTGTTCCAGGCCAGGGACCCTCATTACTCGACGAGCGGGAACAACTGATTCGAGTTCAAGCCGAGAAGTTACGGCAGCAGGTCAGTTCGACAGTGCAGTTTGCCCGTTCGGCTGTCGATTCTGGAGCGGCACTTGATGAACTGAAGCGATCACTGACTGCCGTTCGATCTGCGATTGATATTAATGCTGAAGAGCGTGTGCGTCTCGAACGAGTCCTTGGCTCGGAAATTCTGGCCACGACCAATCGTATTGAGAAAGAAAACCTCGAGCGGGTTCGCAATCTGGAACGATCGGCACAGCTTGAGGCTCAGCAGCGTCTTGTTGAACAATCGGTTCTTGATGATGAGCGTCTGGCCAATCTGATTGACCGCATTCGTGCTCTGATGAACGCGGGATGGCATGGTGATGATGCTGCCTTCTCGGAAGCTGAGGCTGTGGCCCGAGTCGCGGTCGATCTGGAACCCAATAGTGGTGCAGCCGCAGCGGCCCTGTTCAATGCCGAAGCAGCCACACAGTTACGCCGGGTGTTCCGTTTGCGGGCTCGCCGTGCGGATATGTTCCTGGAAACACTCTACCAGGTTGAACTCTCGCACGTGCCATTCCCGGATGAACCTCCGATTGTCTTCCCACCGGCCGAAGTCTGGAAGGCCTTGAGCGAACGACGCAAGCGTTACCAGTCGGTTGACCTGAGGCAGAACAGCCCCAACGAGCAGAAGATTCTGTCGGCGTTGGATCAGCCTACTGAAGTGGAATTCATTGATACCTCTCTGAAGGACGCTTTGGACTTCATCGAAGATCTCCACAAGATTGAGATCTGGATCAATGAAGCCAAGATCATGGAAGAGGGGATCGCGATTGATCAACCTGTGAATCTGCAGCTTTCAGGTGTCAGCTTGCGGAGTGCACTCCGACTGATGCTGGAACCGTTGCAGCTTACTTATGTGATTCGTAACGAAGTGATGGAGATCACGACCCTCACCGATGCTGAAACCGCGCTTTCGACCCGCGTTTATCCGGTCGCAGACCTGGTAATCCCGATTCAATCGTTCTTTGGCGCTGGTGGCTTAGGTGGTGGTAACAATGGCCAGTTAAACGGTGGCCAGCAGAATGGTCTCGGCGGACAAGGTAATCAGGGTGGGCAGCAAGGCTTTGGCGGTGGCGGAGGAAACTTCTTCAGCTTGCCTGCTGAACAACTAAAAAAAAACCAGACCCGATAAACTCGACTCAGAGTTCTAGGTCTCTTAATGAAACTGCGGAGTTTGGGCAGGAGGTTTTGCCACCTGCCCCGCTTCGCAGTTCTGTTTTTTCCAAGCGGACTTTCTGCCAGAAAAAAGACTCTCCATCGACGGATATCACATCCAGAACAGTGAATTTTAAAACGCCAGAAGAATGGGATCGGTTTCTGGTGGAGAAGTCACCAAAGCCAGATGTCATTCGGGAGCTGATCACTGGTTTTTCTTCATCGGGTCAGCATGCAGCGGCCATCGGTCTCATTGAGGCATCGATCCGGGCTGGCCAGGTTCAGCCCTGGATGCACGAAGTGCTGGCGTTATCGATGGAGCTTGATAAGCGTCCTAAGGCACAGATCGAACGCGTCATGCTCTCCGGTGTCGATGTGGGGGCAAATGATCCCGCTTCATTGGCTTTTCTTGCCAACTACTTTTCTCGTTTAGGGCGGCCCGAACGTGCGCTGTCGCTGTTAGACCAGGCAGTTCGGCAAGATCCCACGCGCGTGGAGTTGTATTTACTCGCCACGAAAATCGCGATGGCCAATAAAGCCTGGGAGACCATTTTGTGGAGTGCTCCAGGGCTCGCACAGTATGCCTGGGGTGCTGATCGCGAAGAGATGCTCAAGCTGGCAGAAGCGGCGACAATCGAAGCGAGCACGGCTTTCCGACAGAAGGGCGAGACTGCGACAGCAGAAATGTTGACCAGACAATTCGAGCAATCCAAAGCCTGCGACCTTAGTGTCAAAGTCGAGTGGAATGGTGCCGGTGATGTCGATCTGCTGGTCGATGAGCCCGGCGGGTCGACGTGTTCGCATGAAACGCCCCGGACTCCAGCCGGTGGGTTACTTTCTCGAGACGGTTTTGGACCACGGCAGGAAAACTGCCAGGAAGAATACGTCTGCCCGTTCGCTTTCGATGGTGAGTATCGAATTCGGATTCGTCATGTGCAGGGCGATATTGTCGGTAAGCGGGTGGCTGTCACGATCACTCGTCGCAAAGGTCAGACGGATGCGGACGAGACGACCCGGACGATTATCCTGGGAAAGGATGATCAGGAGTTACGAGTTCTCATGCGAGGTGGTCGTCGTCAAGTGGCTGCACCAGTTCCCGATGCTTCCTCGCGTAAAGCGACCAGGCCAACAACATCCGGCAATGTGGTCCTGTCGGAGCTGAGAGGGCATTTGCCGGATGCTCGAAACTGGCCACCACTGGCTCAGGTCGGGCCCAATGCTGGCGGAGGTGGTGGTGTGGGTGTCGGAGTAGCCCTTCAGGCTCCTCAGGTCACATCGATTGCCGAGGGCGTTTCGATGGCAGCGCTGGCGGTTGTTTCGGGAGATCGCCGATACGTCAGGCTGACATTGCAGCCTAACTTTACGGCAATTCGAGACGTGCTCCAGTTCAGCACAGCCTCCGGCCCGATTGGTCGATGACGGTTACTTGCTGATGGATTTCCACTGACTGATTGCACAGAAAGACCACCGATCGTGTGCCATGCTTGCAGCTCTGGGCAAGCATGATTTAGCAGGCAGCAGCTCGCAGTTTTCTCGCAGGAAAGGAATATGTCTTTCCTGAACTGTTACGACCAGCCACTAAGAGAGATCTCTGCGATCAGGTCTAAAATTGCTTCAGGAAACGCAGGTCGTTTTCATAGAAAAGTCGAATATCGTCGATGCCGTGGCGCAGCATGCAGAAGCGGGCAATCCCTAATCCAAACGCAAAGCCGGTGATCTTCTCGGGATCGTAACCGACATTCTCGAGAACCTGTGGATCGACCATCCCGGCACCACCGAGTTCCAGCCAGCCGTCTCTCCAGCGGACATCGACTTCGACCGATGGTTCCGTGAACGGGAAGAATGAGGGGCGAAAGCGGATCTCGACATCTTCACCCAGATAAGCGGCCGCGAACATCTTGAGCACACTCTTGAGAGTGGCCATGGTGACTCCTTCGCCGACCATGAGTCCTTCCATCTGATGGAACATCTGGTGGTGGGTGCGATCGATTTCATCCGGTCGATAAACGCGGCCCACAGAGACAATTCTGACGGGTGGCCGAGTTCGTTCCATCACTCGAATCTGGACAGTCGAAGTCTGACTTCGCAGAAGGATGGGCTGGCCGTTCGCTGTTTTAGCAGCCGCCAGGTAGAAGTTATCGAGCGGATCCCGTGCGGGATGATCCTTAGGAATGTTGAGCGCATCGAAATTGTGATATTCGTCTTCCAGCTCCGGGCCATCATCGACAGTGAACCCGAAGCGACCGATGATTTCTTTGAATTCTTCAATCGTCTGGGTGATGGGATGTTCCCGTCCTAACCTGGGAAGATTTCCCGGCAACGTCACATCAAAATCGCGAGGCTGGCTCTCCGGGCGAGAAAGCACTTCGACCCGGGTATCAAACAATTGAGTGACCCGCAGTTTCATTTCATTAAAGGCCTGACCAATGGCCGGTCTTTCTGCGGGAGTCGCTTTCCCCAGTTCACTCTGCAGATCTTTCAATCGCCCTTTGCTTTTCCCGAGAAAGAGGATGCGTACCTGCTCAAGATCAGCCACATTTCGTGCCGCTTCAATCGCTGCGGTGGCCTCTTGTTCAAAGACCTGAAAGGCCTCGTAGGCTGTACTCATTCGATTCTCATCCGGTGATTATGGGTAAGTGATGGAGACCCGTTTCGTGGCAAGTGTCGCTCGATCGGTGAGTCAATGATCCTGAAAAACCAGCGTTTCAAGGAGCTTCATACAAAAGAAAAGGGGGCTGTGGATACTCCACGCCCCCAGAGAGACTCTTCAAACATTTGAAGACTGGGCGATCTCCCATCGCCAGAACCATATCCTGAATCTCCTGAATCGCCCGAAAGCGTGCATTCAGAAAATAGTTGATTAGACAGCAGCCAGCTTGCGACCAAAATTGACGTTGTTCTTCTGCAGTGCAGCCTTCACGAGGTTGGCCACTTCGTCGAACACCGTTGGGTGATGAATCGCCAGCTCGCTGAGAGACTTGCGATTGAGCTTGATCCCAGCAAGATCCATCCCGTTAATAAACCGGCTGTAAGAAAGACCACGCATTTGAGCGGCGGCTGTAATACGAGTGATCCACAGTGAGCGGAAGTCACGCTTGCGGGCGCGACGGTCACGGAAAGCGAAGCAGCGGTTACGAACCACTGTTTCTTTCACCAGACGAATCTGCTTGCTACGACCACCAACCTGACCGCGAGCTTCGCGGAAAAGTCGTTTGTGAGATTTATGGCGGGCAACTGCAAAACTGATACGCATAATAACCTGTCGTAAACTTCAAAGGGCGGTATTCGTGTGATCGTTGATCAGCAAAGAACAAGCGATATGAACGCGTTCCCAGCCACAGTGGTCATTGAAAAGTGGTCTTTAGAAATTGGCCATAAAAAACAGGCCTGTCGATTAAAGAATTGGCCGGAGACCTTCAATGATGTTCTTGGCATTCGGGCCTGTCACCACGTTATCAAGACGGAGGTGACGCTTACGATTGCCACTCTTGTGAGACAAAAGGTGCCCGCGGTATGCACTCCGGTGCTTGGCCTTGCCACTCGCTGTGACTTTGAACCGCTTGAGCATTCCCTTGTGGGTCTTTTGTTTAGTCATAACTCTTCTCAACTTTGACTGCCAACATGTCGGCAGACTGCCTGTCGTGAAATACTGTCTGTCTTAAATTGCGGTGAAAACGCTGCAGCTTAGCAAAGTCTTTCATCAAAGGATCTGTTCCTCTGATCAAAAGCCATGAATTCGGGAAAGGGGAGTATAGTTCAGTGACCCGGTAAATTTCCAGCGATCGCGCTCAATCACTCAAGAACGCAGAATGATGAATGAACCGATGGATGGAAACCAGGCGGATTGAGCCGCTGATCTCCCCGAATCATCACGTGTCTGATGCAAACAGGCAGATTGCATCTGCTTTTAAGCCAACGTGTTATGTCTTGGGAGCCAGTACGGCAATCATGTTGCGTCCACCTTCCAGCTTGGGCATCTGCTCCACTTTACAGTGCTCTGCCAATTGCTGGATAATGTTTGCAAGAATTTCCTTGCCGCGATCGTGATGCGCATTTTCACGACCACGAAAGATGATATTCAGCTTCACTTTGTCTTTTTGGGACAGAAATTCCTTCGCCTGCTTCACCTTAAACTCGATGTCGTGTTCACCAGTTTTGGGGCGGAGACGAATTTCCTTGATCTGCACCTGATGCTGCTTGGCCGAATTTGCGTGTTTTTTCTTCTGTTCGTACTTGAACTTGCCGTAATCCATGATTCGGCAGACTGGAGGACGCTCGCCAGGAGCAACCTCAACGAGATCCATGCCAACTTCCAATGCCACACGCATGGCTTCCGAGGTGGGAATGACTCCCAGCATTTTCCCTTCGTGATCAACCACCCGAATTGGGGAAAGTCGAATCTGATCATTAATACGATGCGTCGTTTCGATTGCCGTAATCTCCAGTAAGGAAAGAAGTTATTTCAAATATCCAATAGTCGCAAACTGCATGGAATCCGCCATAAGCTGGCGTCTGGCAAGCAATTTCCCTTTTCGACTTCGTGTTGTCTCAATTGATTTATACCGGAAATCGTACTGAGTCAACAAGTTGCCGCAAATTGAAGTTTTTTTGACAACGATTTTCGGTGGATCAGTTTCTCACTGTCAGCATATCTGTCGGTGAATACAAATCAATACACGTTAATGTATTTGCTGGCGTAGTGTGCATCGGCGAACTGGCACCACAAATGTCAATCAGGTCCGCGGCCTGGGTGGATGAGTTTTCGGTTCAGTGACAGATGGCATAGATTTGCCCGTCGATGATTCTGCGACACTTTGCAGCTTTTCCCGCAGAATATCCCGGCTGTGGGCCACCATTCCCGTAACACGAATGGCCTTTTTCCCCTTCACAGCACCCGGCTTCGCCATAAACATCGGGCAGCCCTCGACCACCACTTCCAGCCCATCTTCTTTGGGATGTTCAGTCATGATCACATCACCCACCGCCAGATGGGCCAGGTCTCGCGCAGTGAGTCGGGTATGTGCCAGATTCACAATCATTTTGACGGCAGCCTTGGAGAGCCCGTCTTCCAGAATCACTCGCTGTTTAGGGTCGAGCCCCTTCTTCTGATAAGCCGACCATGTGTCTGAAGAGAGTTTTCCGGAAAGTGGCTCGATCGTATTGAATGGAATGCACAGGTTCATGATGCCGCGAACCTCACCCATCGTGATCTCAAAACTGACCAGCACAATCACTTCGTTGGGAGGGACGATCTGCACCAGTTGAGGGTTGCTCTCGATCTGCGTGACCTTCAAACCCAGGCTGCACACATTATGCCAGGCGTTTTCAAGGCCATTGATCACCAGCAATGTGATCCGGGAAACTAGTTGCAGTTCAATCTCAGTCAGTGGCCGACTGGGAATGCTCGGGATGCTTTCTTTCCCACCACCTAAGAGACGATCGACAATCGGAAAAATGATCGAAGGACTCAAATCCAGAATCAGATGTCCTTCAAGACCTTTCGATTCGAGGAGATTGAAGCAGGTGGGGTTCTCCAGGCTGAAGACAAACTCGCTGTACGTTAATTGATCCACGCTGATCAGTTTGACTTCCACAATGGCTCGCAGCATCCCCGAAAGTGCAGCGCCAAACTCCCGGCTGAAACCTTCGTGCAATGCCTGAAACGCACGCATCTGCTCTTTACTGACGCGCTCGGGACGCTTGAAATCGTACACACTGATCTGTGGCCCATTATCTCGCCGACGGACCGGTGTCGAACTGGGTGCCGGGTTGCTAATGGCAGCTCCAGCATTACTGCGTGGAGCCGGATCGAGTGCTGCCAGCAGTGTCTCTACTTCCGACTGGCTGAGTACATCGGCCATGTTGTCTCTCCACTTCCCTGTCGAGATGAATTCAGTCGAGAAAAATTCAGTCGAAATTTTTTGCTAATAACGAATCGCTGCCAACACGCTGCTCTTCTCTCTTCCCTGCTGACAACTGGTATGGCTTGATCTCTGGCTCAGCCGCGAATTTGCCCAGCCCCGCGCACAACATACTTGTAGCTCGTCAATTCAATCAGCCCGCAAGGGCCACGGGCATGAAACTTATCAGTGCTGATACCAATCTCAGCCCCCAGGCCAAGTTCTCCCCCATCGTTAAACCGCGTACTGGCATTGACCATGACAGCCGCAGAATCGACTTCCTGCACAAACTGCTGAGCAGCAGAGTAATCATTAGTAATAATGCAGTCGGTATGGTGCGATCCATACGTTTCAATGTGTCCGATCGCCTGCTCGAGAGAATCGACGACTTTGCAGGAAATGATCATGTCCAGGTACTCTGTGCGGTAATCGTTTTCCTGAGCTGCCTTTGCTTCTGGCAACAAAGAACACGTTTTCGAGCAACCACGCACTTCGAGCCCGCGCCGGGACATGATTTCGCCCAGTATTGGCAGAAACTTTTCAGCAATCGCTGCATGCACCAGCACACTTTCAGCCGCATTGCAGACCCCGGTTCGCTGGCATTTGCTGTTTTCCAGAATCCGGCTGGCCATATCGAGATCAGCACTCGAGTCGATATACACATGGCAGATGCCGTCATAATGCTTGATGACCGGCATGGTCGCTTCTGACATCACCCGCTCGATCAGCGACTTCCCACCCCGCGGGATCACCACGTCAATCAAGGTGTTCAGTCGCAGCAGTTCTCCAACCACTTCCCGGGCGGGCGTATTGACAATCTGGACCAGGGCAGGGGGTAGACCGGCCTCTGCGACAGCCCCCTGCACAATTTCACCCAGGCACAGGTTCGAGTGCATGGCCTCTTTGCCACCCCGCAGAATCACGGCATTCCCGCTCTTCAGGCATAAGGCAGCAGCATCTGTGGTCACATTCGGGCGGGATTCGTATATGAACAGTACCACACCCAGGGGAACTCGAATTCGCTGAACCTGCAGCCCGTTCGGCCGAATAGAACCATCAATCACAGCTCCCACAGGATCAGGCAGTGCGGCTACTTCCTCGACGGCCCGAGCCATCGCTTCAATGCGGTCAGTCGAAAGTCGTAGTCGATCAATCGCCGCCGAGTTGAGTCCATAGCCGGGGGCGGCTTCGATATCTTTCGCGTTGGCAGCGAGAATCGCCGCCGACTGGCTGCGCAAGGCTCTGGCAATGGCCAGTACGCCTTGAGTCTTGCGGGCCGGGGAAACATTCCGCAACGCGACGGAAGCTTTTCGAGCCGCTTGACCAATATCTTGTGAGTACGCTTGCCAGGACATCGCGACAAATTTCCCAAACGAATACCGGAGTTCAACCATCGAGGTGGTCTTGGAATTCCTGCTCAGAGCCTCTTCATTGCCTCATGAATCGAGAATTCAGGCTAGACGCGCAATCAGGGTGGCAGGTTCAAGTTCGCTCAAAGCTCAGGGGGAATCATCCCGGAAACAGGGGAATCGGTCAATTCCGGCGTTTCTGGCCAATTCCAGTACTTGAATTCGAACAGCGCGTGCCCTGAATTTGCCCCGGTGCTGCCCTACCCGCAGCAGCCAGCCCGGCTGATGACTGCGAATGAACCTCGCTTTCAAGAGAATCGTCTCTTCTTTACAATCCCTGCTCGCCATTCAGTTTAAGCCCGGTTGCTATCTGCCATATTTCAAGGATGTTACTCGTGCGCTGGTCACAGTCTTTCATTCCCACGCTCAAAGAAAATCCTTCTGATGCCGAAATTCCCAGCCACCAGCTCATGCTGCGTGCCGGTTATGTGCGTCAATTAATGGCTGGTGCTTACACTTATTTGCCGCTGGGCTGGCGTTCGATCCGCAAAATTGAAGCCATCATCCGCGAAGAGATGGACGCCACCGGCGCTCTCGAAATGTTCATGCCCGCCCTCCAGCCCATCGATCTCTTCGAGCGGACAGGTCGCAAAGAGGCCTTTGGTAACGTCCTCATCAATTTCAACATCCGCCGGCAGAATCATCAGGTCCACCTGGCACTGGGGCCGACTCACGAAGAAGTTGTGACTGATCTCATGTCGCGTCACATCAGCAGCTACCGCCAGTTACCGATGACTGTCTACCAGATTCAAACCAAATTCCGTAACGAAGAGAGGCCACGTTTTGGAGTGTTGCGCACCAGCGAATTCCTCATGAAGGATGCGTACAGCTTCCACTCTTCGGTCGAATCGCTGTCGGAGACCTATCAGAAGATCTATCGCGCCTACTGCCGCATCTTCGCCCGTTGTGGTCTGGAGTATCTTCCCGTCGAGGCCGAAAGCGGGCCCATTGGTGGCGATGCCTCTCACGAGTTCATGGCCCCTGCTGCCAATGGCGAAGACCAGATCGTCTTCTGCCGCAAGACACGCTACGCCGCCAATCTGGAGCGTGCCGAGACAGGGCGTGTCCGCAGCCAGGTCAAGCCGGTTGATCCAGCTCTCCCCGCATCGGAAAAACTGCATACGCCCAACGTGGGGAGTATCGATGCCCTCTGCCGCCTGCTGAACTGCCAGCCTACACAACTGATCAAGACCTTGATCTTTCTGGCCGATGGTGAGCCTGTGGCGGTCCTGTTGCGAGGCGATCACGAAGCGAACGAAGGCAAAATTCGCCGTGCTCTGGGTGCCAAAACTCTGGAAATGGCCGATGCAGCGACAGTCTTCAAAGTGTCCAGTGCTCCGATTGGCTTTGCCGGGCCTGTGGGTCTGAAGTGCCGCTTTGTGGCCGACCACGATATCCCGCAGGTCGTGCCCGCCGTCGTGGGTGCGAATGCCGAGGATTATCACCTGGCCAATGTCGTCTTGGGACGGGATTTCGATCTCCCCAGGACGGCTGAAGGTGAGTACGAAACCTTCGACCTGCGCAATGCGGCTGCCGGTGATCCCAGCCCGCGCGGTGAAGGGACTCTCGAACTCGTCCACGGGATTGAAGTGGGCCACGTCTTCAAACTCGGGACGAAATACAGCGTTTCACTTAATGCCACCTACGACGACGAAGCCGCCACCCGGCAGCCACTCATCATGGGGTGCTACGGCATCGGTGTGAACCGGATTCTCGCCTCGATGGCTGAGACCAAATTTGATGACAATGGCCTCGTCTTACCATTGTCGATTGCTCCGTACTCCGTCGTCATTTCGACGATTGGCGTAAACGATCCGGCGGTTGATGAAGTCGTCAATCAACTGGAAAAAGAACTGACAGCCGCCGGTGTCGATCTGCTGATCGACGACCGCGATCAAAGGCCGGGCGTCAAGTTCAAAGATGCCGACCTGATTGGCATTCCGCTCCGTGTCGTTATCGGCGGGAAGGGATTGAAAGAAGGCCAGGTCGAACTCAAATGGCGCCACCTTCCAGAAGCCAGCAAAATCCCGGTCGCCGGTGCCGCGAGTGCAATTCTCGAACAACTCGCCACCCGCCGAAAAGAAGAAGCCGCCCACGTGCCGGAGTAATCGATTTTGTTTGTCAATGCATGAAAAGAATCACCCGGCGTTTCGCAGAACGCCGAGTGTTCTTATCTTGGCGTTAAAGGTAACGACGGAGTGAAGGTTTCTCGTTTAACGGTGCTACTTCAGCAGAGTGTGAAGTCTAAATCACAGGTACGGGGTAGAGATGTCGCCCGCCACCTAGTCCTCATCGTGGCACCAAAGCATTCCGATGTTTTGCGAATCCACTGCGATTACTCCAGTCTCGAATGTCGCACCAGCTACGGAATTACCTGCCCATCCACGAGTGGTGAATGTTCCATTAGTGAAAAAACGCACCTTGTCATCAAACATTGCAAGGAACAAGTCACGAATTGCCATCGCTTCAGCTTCATCCATCTCTCGATAGCTGCTGTATGCAAGGTCGAATTCGAGGATTCTGCAAATGATGGTGCCAGCTGTGGCTTCGTTGATTTCATCCCACCTCTCCCCTAATCCTTGAAATTTTATCCATTCTGGTTCGTTTTCGTTTATCGATTCAACAAAACGATCGATTTCAGAAAAGAGGGTGCCTTCTAACAGTGTCCGGGGCCGAAATTCGAGTGTGTGACATCTTCCTTGAGCGTCAATTGCGGCCCGGATATGTTCGATGCTCATTCGCATGACTTTCTGATTGGTGAAACATGGCCATACAACATTCAAGTGATTGGATCCTGCCACATACTCAGGTATGTGTACATGAAGTCCTCGAAATGCACCGGCATAGTTTATAATTCGATAGCTCAAATGATTGGCTAATTCGTTATTTGTTTCACAATTATCGTAGCAGGAAAGTTCTTCGACACATATGTCACCTGGCAAGTCCCCGGCGGATGTCCTCTTCGACGAAATAGTAAAACGAGCGGTGACATCCGTCCTGAAGCCTCTCGGTTTCCGTAAATCCGGGATGAACTTTCATCGTCGGCATGAAAAGGTCATTCAGGTCGTCAATCTTCAGCTCAGCCAAGGCTCGTCACACGACGAGAAGACATTCTATGTCAATGTTGGCGTCGCGTTTGATGAGATTTGCCAACTGGCCAATCTAGAGATTCTTGAAAAACCGAATGAATACGAATGCGAATCTCGTGGTACACGGGATCGGCTCGAATGCCTCATTGATAACTTGCCGAAACAATGGTCAGTGCAAGCTGATCTCGATGTTGAACTCGTAGAAAGGCAATTGAGAGCAGCGATGGAGCAATTGGCCTTCGAATTTGCATCACTTGTTGGCGTCGCGGCCTATCGAACGCATCGGTGGTTCGACCGTTTTCGCCCCAAACAGGAGAACGCGCAAGTTCTCTATATACTCGGCGACATGGACGGCGCGTTTCACGAAGTAAACCATTTATGTGAACTCTTCGCAGACAGGAAGACCATCAATCAGCCAAAGTGGTGGATTGACCAATTGGGTCTCTCGAAACTTTCCCACATCTTGGGCACACGATCTCCTTGAGATTAGCATTCACTCGATTCAACCAGATTGCTGATTTCGGGTGACATGGTGACAAGTGTTAACAACATTGTCTGCCTACACGTTATCTCGAACGAATAGAGTACAGCCCGTTCGTTCACTTCAAGGCAATCAATGGCGTATCACTGATTCAAGCTTTTTTGTTCAAATAACACGCCGGGTGAACCTTTTTCTTCCAGTCTTGTCTAGGAGTCGCTTGTTGATGTAAATGCCAATCATGTGGGCGCCATCTTGACCATCGATCCCCGTTTGACACGTCTGGATGCCACGCGTTTGCGTGTGAACAACGCTCGTGGCGTCGATGCGGTGTTGTTTGCCAACGAGCAGGTTCCGGTCGAAGGGGCTGCGGTCACGGAGTTGATCGAGTTTCTCGGTCTGCAGCAGATTGTCGAACGTGTCGCGGAGGCTTCGCCGGGGAGCTTCGATGAACCCCCGGGGATCACGCAGGTGGCCGTCACTCCCGACTTTCACAAGGCCAAAGGGATCCCCGTCGGCACGGTGTTGCAGACCAGGGGATTCGTCGTCCCGCAGGCCATCGGGAATGACATTAATTGTGGCATGCGGCTGCATGTCACATCCCTCCGGGCGGAGCAAGTCACCGGTAAACTGGATGAACTGGAGACGGCCTGCCGCCGCATTTACTTCGAAGGAGGCCGCAACATTCCCATGTCGCGTGCCCAGCGGGAAGCGTTGTTCAAAAATGGACTGACCGGTTTGCTGGAGGCTGTGCCGAAGTCGCAATCTGAGGGACTCTGGGGGCTGTTTCACGATCTCGACATTGGTCGCGAACTTGATCGCATCGACCAGCGTGGCAGCTTGAAGTCAAACCGGACTCTTGGCCTGAATGATTTCCTTGGGCCGGACGACCGTGTCAGCCGGGATGGCCAGATTGGCAGCATCGGGGGCGGGAACCACTTTGTGGAAATCCAGCGGATCGACAAGATCCACGACAAGGCAGTCGCCCACGCCTGGGGGCTGAAACCGGGGATGGTCACCGTGATGGTTCACACCGGATCGGTTTCCATTGGCCACTTCTGTGGCGGTTACTATCGTGACAAGGTGCGGGCCATCCACCCCGCCGGGCTCAAGCATCCGGACAACGGCATTTTCATTTTACCGACCGGCGAGGCTCACCGCGAAACAGCTGAACTCTTCTGGGATACGCTCAACAACGCCGCCAACTTCGCCTTTGCCAACCGCATGTTCCTTGCGATTATGGCGCTTGATTGCCTGCGTCAAGTGGTGGGCGAGGCCGATTTCCCGCTTCTTTACGACGCACCCCACAACCTGGTCTGGAAAGAGGAACGCGACGGAGGCGAGGTGGTCCTGCACCGCAAAGGGGCTTGTCCGGCGCGAGGGTTCGAGGCGATGGAAGGAACGCCGTTCGCGTATCAGGGAGAACCAGTGTTGGTGCCGGGATCGATGGGGGCGAACAGCTTTATCCTGGTGGGGCAGGGGAACGCCGCCTCGCTGTCGAGCGCCAGCCATGGCGCGGGCCGCACGCTCTCACGTGGCGACGCGATGAAGGGGCATCATGCCGAGTTCGAAGCCTTTCTGAAGGCGTTCCGCATCGTCACCCCGGTCGACCTGCGGCGGCCCGAAATCCGCCAGCGCCGCGATATCCTCGAAGCCAAACTCGCCGACATCAAGCAAGAAGCTCCGTTCGCCTTCAAAGGGATTGCTCCAGTTGTGGAAACCCTCACCGCCGCCGGTATCGCCAGACCCGTAGCAGAAGTGACACCGCTGATGACGGTGAAGGGGTGATGGGCATCGATTGAACCTGAGAGGGGGTAATGCTGTTTGTCTACTCAAGTTCTACTGGTGTGTTGGGACGAAAAAAAGGACTGACTGATCATTGATCAGCCAGTCCTTTCTCATTTGTGCGGCTTGCGAAGTCGTTGATCCATGCTGGTGCATTTCGAAGACTTCATGCACCCTACTGGAAAGGCAAAGGCGGACTCTATGCAATGCCCGTCAGTGGGCCGTCTTTGCAGTATTCAGGGTTGCCGAAGCGGTCGAGGTGGTGGCCGAAGGCATGGGCGATCGAGAGGAGCAGCCGGTTGTGGGGCACGCGGTCGAACTTGAGCGACTGACCCATCTTGAAGCCGGGGGCGTTGCCAATCATCACAAAGGGAATGTTATCCAGCGTATGGCTGTTCCCCTGGCCCAGTTCGTTCGTCCAGATCACCAGGGTGTTATCGAGCAGGCTCCCGCTGCCGTCAGCTTCCGGTGTGTTGGCCAGTTGCTGGCACAGATAGGCAATCTGCTCACAGTACCACTTGTTGATCTTCGTCAGCTTTTCCTGAGCCGATTCGTTGCTGTCGGGCTCGTGGGAAAGCTCGTGATGACCTTCTTCGACACCAGCCCACCGCATCTTGGCTCCACCCACTGAGTTCGTGAACTGGAACGTGGCAATCCGGTTAAAATCAGCAGCAAAACTGTGCACCAGCAGATCGGTCTGCTGCTTCGTCAGTTGCGGCATCTGGTCATTTTCATGACGCAGGCCCGGCTCAAGCACAGGGATGGCATGGCCCATCTCCATGTTCTTCGAAGATTCGATCTCCTGCTCCATGGCGCGCACAAACGAGGCGTGCTCTTCGATCAACTGACGATCACGCGGGCTGACGTTTGCTTCCAGCCGCTTGAGATCGTCGAGGACATCATCGAGGATGCTCCCCAGATTGGCCTGATCTTTCATGCGGCCGTAGAGCTTATGGAACATCTGGTAAGGATCGTCAATCGGCGCGATGGGTTTATTACCGGCGGCGTAGACCATACGCGTCCAGGTATCAGCACGCTCGGGAACCATGACACCAAATTCGAGTGAGCCAAATCGAGTACGCGTTTCGGGCCGCGATTGCAGGAAGGTTTTGATCTCCTGATCGACCGAAATTCCGCTCGCCCAACCAGCGGGTGTATGCGAGCCCCCCTGGATGTTGCCCGGGAAGAGTTCGATCCCTGTGAGGAGGCAGCCGATGCCGCGCATGTGGTTGTCGCCGTCGCCACCAATGCGGTCAGACACACCCTTCAGGAACAGCAGGCGATCTTTGAATGGAGCCAGTGGAGTCACACTTTCCGGCAGCTCGAACTCAGTCCCGGTCTCTTTCGGCCAGAAGGTTTTCGGAACAATGCCGTTCGGGCTGAAGATCACCACCAGCCGCTGTTTGCGGGTGGTGGAATTGGCCAGAGCCAGGCTCGGCAAATTCAAGGCAAATGGGAGTGCGGCAGCAGAGACACCCAGGTCGCGGAGGAAACGACGGCGGCTGGCAGGGCTGAACATGGCGGGCTCCGATCGGGCAGGCGGGACGGATCAGCAGGCATTGATTCTTTATACTAATCGATCGACAACTTCTTTTGCCACTCTCTTTTTCCAACGAATTCTCGCAGAAAAATGGGGAGTTCTGAGGCATCTGTTACAGGTCGATGTGGACATTTTTATACATGCAGCCAACGATAAGTGCGGAATTCGCCTGGTGTCTCTCTGTTTTCGGGGCATTGGGGAGAGCTTTGGGGTCGTTGGGGAGGGAAGAGTCAGCAAGAACCGACTCTTCTTTTCGCCTTTTTGAGGTTGTGGCGGACCTTGAGTCATCTTCAGCAGCAGTCGTATTCCATACTTTGCACAGTTTGGCATTTGCTCTTCAAAAAATGGACGGGCCGACCGCACACGTGAAATCTTGCGAGCGAGATCGCTTCGATCAAGGCGGAACCGGGCACGTTCATCAGGGCATGAGTGATAAGGAAGCTGGTCATGGAAGTCTTCTACGGTCTGATCGGCATTATGTTTTTGGGCATGATGCTGATTATGCCATTTGTAATGGTCGGCATGCTGGCCAAGCTCAAGGAGGAAATGCTCACACAACTGGGCCGAATGCTCACCCGCACGGAACAGCTCCGCGACTTACTCAACGCTCAAGGACGCGAGATCGATCGCATTGCGACGATCGTCTCCAGGCCTGAAGCATCGATCGCCAGATCCAGCGCTCCCCAGCCAACGGCAAACGTCGATCGACCGGCAGCCTCTGTTCCTGTTGTTCCTCAACAGGTGGTCAGCGAGTTACCACCTGCTGCAGCTCATGTCGCTGATTCAACGCCATCGACCATCCCTGAGGAAGTGACGCCCTATCTTGAAGAATCTCCAGGCGTCGCCAAGCCCGTCGTGGTGGCTGAGCTGCAGGACTTCATCGACGAACCGGCAGTCGCAGCGTCTGTGCCCTGGACCGCGGCTGATAAAACGCGTGAGGCTACGCGTGAAGCACGGCTGGAGAGTCTCCATCGAAGTCACAGCCAGGCACAGGCGATTCCGCAAGCCAAACCAGAAGTGAAGCCTGTCGTCGAATCGGTTCCGGCAACAACCGAAATGTCAGAATTCGAGACTCAGGCCTATGAAGTCCTGAAGAAAATTCGCAACTGGATCTTTATTGGTGAAGATCAGATTCCGAAGGGTGTTTCGCTCGAATATGCCATCGCCAGCCAGTGGTTGATGCGCATTGGCATTCTGGTATTGATCCTGGGCGTCGGGTTCTTCCTGCAGTATTCGATTGAGAAGGGCCTTATTTCACCTTTCGCCCGGCTCATGATGGCGGTCGTCACAGGTGTGGGGCTGATTGGTGGCGGAATCTGGCTGCTCCCGGGAAAGTTTCGCCTGCTGGGGCATGCCTTCATGGGTGGCGGTGTCACCACGCTCTACTTCTGTATTTATGCCGCCATGTTCCTGCTGAAACTCGAGAACGAGCCCACACGATCGCTCATCGACGAACCCACAGGTTTCGGTATGATGATCGCGATGACGATCACGAGTGGCGTTCTGGCAGTCGGGTTCCGTTCACAGCTCATCGCGGTGATTGGTACGCTGGGTGGCTACGCAACTCCATTTCTGATTAGTGGAAATGGAAATGTGATTTCACTCTATATTTACCTGCTGATTTTAGGGGCGGGCATCTTTCTGATGTCGCTGCGAGTCTACTGGCCGCTGATCCATACGATCAATATCCTGGCAACATATGGCATTGTGATTCTCTCATTGCCAGTCGATCAGCCGGAAAAGATCGTGCAGGCTGCCTGGTTGCTGGCAGGCATGTTTGCACTCTTTTCCAGCATGACATTCATGTATCAGATTGTCTGGAAAAAATGCTCTAATGCCCTCGATATCCTGCTGCTGCTCATCAATGTGGCGGTCTTCTTTACTCAGGTCTATCAGTTAATTGAACCTGTATATGGCCAGCGGATGATGGCGGTTATCTCCATCGGTTTGTCTGTCTTTTACACGCTGCATGCCTTTGCTCTCCTGCAGCGCCGACTCGTGGATCGTCCTTTGTCGATAGCGTTTACTGCTTTATCGATGATTTTTCTTGTGATCGCGATCCCGCTGGCGGTTTCCGAGAAGTGGATTACTGTTGTCTGGGCAGCCGTCGCGATCACTCTGGCCTGGATGGGGAAAAAGATCGGCAGCGAACTGCTGCGATTGTCGGGTTCGCTTGTCTGTCTGTTAGTGATGATCCGGCTGGTTGGGTTTGATTTCCCCCTCGGATTCTCATCGACGCTGACATCAACGGTGCCAGTGAAACTGGTCATTCTGCAGTTCCTGGAGCGTCTGGTTCAGTTTGGCATTCCTGTAGCGGGTCTCTGGATTGTGGGTTACTTCCAGCGGCAACCTTTGGAAACCAGCGGGATCGAAAGTGAGTCTCGGCAACTTCGCCAGGCAAACGATCTGGCTCCGTTATCGTTTGCACAACAGCTAGCAGGCTTTCTGAATGTGGCCAGCTATGTCTTGCTGTTTATTTATCTCAATGCCGAATGTGTCAGAACCTTGGGCTACTTTGATGAGCGTCTGAGATATCTGGCCATTACTACAATCTGGGCGGGCTATGCCCTGGGCCTGCTCTTGGCCTCGAATCGTCGGCAATCGCCCATTAAGCTCGCCTTAAGTCTCATAATGATGATTGCCCTGTTAGGAAAACTGGTCTTTGTTGATCTGAATCCGATGAGCGAGATCGGAATTCAATACACCTTGCCCTACGCATGGCTGAATTCGGAGCGCGAGGTTTCGAATATTCAGATCTGGGTGAATGCGGTTTATCGCCTGATTGACGTTCTGATGGTGCTGTCGACACTGGTGGCGAGTGCTGTGATTGCAGGGAGGCGAGGTGAAGATCGTCTCGTGTTGCAGCGGCTCTATTCGATCGCCGCGCTGCTGTTACTGTTTGGCTGGTTGACAGCAGAAATTTACGAACTATGCCGCGTGTTCAGCCCCGGTTTGCGAGATGGCGCGGTCTCGATGCTCTGGTCGGTCTTTGCTTTGGGAATGCTGCTTTATGGGATTACGCGTCATGCGAAAGAGTGGCGTTATGTGGCTCTCGGACTCTTTGGGGTCGTGGCCATCAAGGTCTTTATGATCGACCTGGCCGAGCTGGATTCGTTCTATCGAATTGTGGCCTTTATCGTCCTGGGAATCGTGATTCTCGGTGGATCGGCGCTCTATCTGAAGAATCGAGAGAGCTTTGAAACGGGTCTTGATGAGAGTGGTCAGGATCTACAATGATCGACTGGTTATTTACATTTTGCGTTTGAGTAAAGACTCTCGATTCAAGTAGAGAATCACAGCCGCTATTGTCGTGAGCCAGAGGATCAAGCGAGTCCAGAAGCCTGATGAGCTTTGCTCAGGTTCATTTTTGATCGCATTGGCAAACTCACTGGCCTGATAGCGGATTTCCTGTTCGGGATCGGCCTTTTGAAGTCGCAGGGCGATCTCAGCAAAGCGTGAGGATTGTGGCCATGGTTTCCCCAGAAGCTTCAGACCTGCTTTGCGGGCTTCCGGTTCCGGGCGTTCCAGGAGTTGACCAGCGGCTGTCACTGTCTTCTGACTGAGCTGATCGAACGAAAGGAGAGTGGCGACAGCTTGTTGTCGTTCACCAGAGTCTGTTCCTGAAAGCTTTTCGCACCATGCGGCCTCGATATTTTCCAGACGAAAACTTGCCGAGCTGTAGGCAAAACAGGCTTCAATCAGAAGTATTGCCAGGATAATGACGGCGATGATCAGAGATTGTTGTGTTCTCAATGTTCCTGCAGGTGACGTGGCAATTTCTTCGTCAGAATCCATGCGGACCGTCGATTGAATGGCGGGCCCAAGAGCCACTGCTGGTGCACTTCCAAGAGCCGCCTTTAGGAAAAAGTTGTCCGACGAAGGTGTCACAGCCTGATGGTCAACATCAGCGACTGTTCCGCGTGAAGGGAGGGCAATCGCTTCGAGGCGTTTGGCGACGATGGCAGCCGAGGCGGGGCGTGCCTCGGGATTTTTTGCCAGCAGATCGACAATCAGCGTATCAAGTGCCGCAGGGCAATCGAGCATGCGAGTGGCCACATGCGGGATGGGTGCCTCAACATGTTTCTGCAAAGTTTCCGCCGGGTGATTTCCCATATAGGGGGGATTGCCCGTCAGCAATTCGAATAAAACACAGCCGAGAGCATAGAGATCGGTGCGGGCAGAAACGGGAGGCTTGCCACGGATCTGCTCCGGGGCCATGTAGTAAAAGGTACCGACGGTTTTGCCGGCTTTCGTGATCTTCTGGCCCGAGGAGATCGTTGCCAGGCCAAAATCGGCCAGTTTCAGTTGACCGTTTTTCCCGATGAGGAAGTTTCCTGGTTTGACGTCGCGGTGAATAACGCCCTGTTCATGAGCGTAGCCCAGGCCGGCACACATCTGCATGCCCATTTCGATCACTTTATCCCATGAATATCGCCCTTTCTTGCGAAGCTCATCGGCCAATGTCCCACCTTCGACAAGTTCCATCGCATAGAAACGCTGCTTGGTTTTGCAGACACCACCAAAGCAGTGCACGATATTCGGGTGCCGTAATTGTTTGAGAACTTCCATTTCGCGCTCAAACAGGGCAAGAATGGGGGCATTTTGAGCGACATCATCCGGCAACAGTTGCAGTGCCACTTCGCGATCGTTACCGACATATCGCGCCCGGTAAA
>VFQR01000736.1_pt1 | contig 35282 bp, 37 predicted proteins | sample 3512321 | NCBI WGS metagenome assembly VFQR01 (sample SAMN10412374, study PRJNA504923) | tailings metagenome | isolation source: Relicate 3 Philex TSF1 revegetated site | place: Philippines: Tuba, Benguet | collected 2017-08-29 | reverse complement strand
CCTGATGTGATTGCCAGAGCTGCAGGCCGGCAGCCGCAGTCGCGCCGGCCAGCAGTGCACCTATCACAACCAGGACGACGACCTGCGCGCGTATCGTAGCCTCCCGTGTCGCGGGAACGCTAAACCAGCTACCCTCTGTCCGTCTATAATCTGCGCCCACAGTCCGCCGGAAGGCAGCGCATCATGCATGCTCTCGAGCGTCGGTGCACTGCTTCCCAAGCAGCGCAATCAGCTCCACTCTCGCGTCGCCTCTCTGCCGTCACAGCTTCTAGATGTTGTTCTTAGAGCCGTCTCGAAGTCGCAGTGACCACCAGTGATACTGCCCCCAGCGCGCCGCGCTACTTCAGATCGCCCGGCCTCCGGCGCAATCAACTGGGGCGCTGACCCGCCGGCGTCGCCGCTGGGCACGAGACCATCAGAGGCTATTGGCCTTTCCTTCCGGCGACGAGCACGGGGCCATACTCCAACACGAAAATCCCGAACGCCGCTATCCAGCCGAGGCCCGCAATCGAAAGGACGGCAGAATAGTGCTCTGGCAGCGCTTCAGCGAAAGGACGGATAGCTGCCGCAACGATCAGCAGCAGGTAGCCTGTTGAAGTCGACCGGGTTGCCAGCAGGGGACGCCCGGTGTGGCCGAGCGTGGCCCGGGTCATCACCGCCATTGTCATCACGCCGATGACGCCGATGGTCAGGACGTGCATCGCCGACGCCGCGCTCGCCCAGCCCACAGCTGCGGCAGCAATGGCGAGCAGCCCCAGCGGCACAAAGCTGTAGCCGGCGTGGAGCACGGCGACCAGCGGCTCTGCAACAGTGGCCACACCTCGCCAACGCCAGAGGCGATAAGCGTTCAACAGCGCAGCGATCGTGGTTGGAACGGCAACAAGAGGCGCATCCGGAGCGATGACCCAGGCCGCCAGTCCCAGGATGAGCACCCCGACTGCCGCAGCGTCCAACCTGTCGAAAGGCGCTGGAAGGCGCTTGGCGCCATTGCGGGCGAGCCAGTTGCGCGTGAAGCTCGGAATGATGCGGCCGCCGACCAGCGCGACGAGAGCGACATAGGCGGCAACGCCCAGCCGCAGCGCAGCCAGCGGCTCCCCGTTGGTCAGGACCGAAATATGGGCATATGCATTCGCTGCCGCCAGCGCCGCAACGCCCACGAGCACCTTGAGATTCTTCCAGTTGCGCCCCGCCAGAACCTCGCGGGCGAGGATGCCTGCCAGCAGCGGCAGGAAGGCGAGGTCAAGCAGCGCTGCAGGCCACAACCCTAACGCCTCGGGCGCTAGCATAGCGACTCGCCCCGCCGCCCACACGGCCACCAGCCCAAGCAGCGGAAGGCCGGAGACCGGCAGCCGGCCGGTCCAGTTGGGCACAGCGGTCAGCAAGAATCCGGCCAGTGCGGCGGCCGTGTAGCCGAAGAGCATTTCATGGCCATGCCAGAACAGCGCTCCATATGTCCGGCCGCCGGGCTCGAGATCGAGAACAAGCGCGCCGATCCACCCTGCCATCGCGAGGACGCCATAGCATCCAGCAGCAAGGAAAAACGGCCGAAAGCCATAGGACAGGATGGCTAGCCCGTTTCGGTCGATGCCGCGCGGGATCCCACTCCTCGGCTTTCGCTTGGACAGTATGCGCATATCGGCAGGCATGCTCGGCTCCGGGTTCTGAGGCCAGCAAGCTGCCGCAGCCAACGCCAGTGCTCTTTGTCGCAGCGCAACGAACAAGGCAGCACACCCGCACTACAAAGTCGGGCCAAGCCCGGGAGGAGCGAACATGAGATACGAGGCGGTCTCAGACCTTACCGTCGGCGAGATCATGCACAGGTGGCCTTCTACCATCGGCGTATTTATCGATTTGCAGCTGCACTGCATCGGCTGCCCGATCGGGGCCTTCCATACCTTGACCGACGCCGCTCACGAACATGGTGTGAGCATCGAGAACCTCCTTGCCGAGATCTCGGTCGCGATCGATGGAGATACTAGAGCAGGCCCGGCGCGGCGCCGTCGGCGATCATCATCAGGCGATGAGAGTCCTTGACGAGGAGCTTCTGCCGGCCCCCTTCGACCAGCCCGGCATGCTCCCAGGCCGTAAGGATGCGCGACACCGTATGCAGGGTGGTCGCAGCCATTTCTGCGATGTCCTGTTTCGAAACGGGAAAATCAATTCGGATGCCCGTGGCTTCCTTGAGCCCTGACTGGTTCGCGAGCCGCAGCACGGCGTGAGCGACACGACGCTCGACTTCCTCGTTCGACAGTTCACGCACGAGCGCCTGGGCCTCCTGAAGCCGCTGCCCCATGGTCTGCATAGCGTTGATCGCCAGATTGGGATGGCACGGCAGCAATTGGTCCCATTGGTCCATAGGCCAGACGAGGGCGATGCTGTCGACAACTGCCGTCGCGGTTCCAGGGTAGTCAGTCCGGCGCAGGGCCTTCGCGATGCCGAACAGGTCGCCGGGACTGACCATCCGGACAACGGTCTGGTGCCCCTCGGGCGTGACATTGGTGACGCGCAGACGCCCGTGCAGCAGCACGAAGAAGTGGCTGGCAAGCGCACCCTGCTCGAACACCGCCGTGCCCGCGGGGTAGCGCCGGCTGCTGGCTCCGGCGAGAACATCGTCCAACTCCGCTTCTACCATGCCGGAAAACAGCGGCAGGTCCTTTATCAGCGATCTGTCGAGGCTTGCGGGCACGATGTGTGTCGCTCCGGGTAGCGGAGCGACACACATAGCGGCGCCGGCGGTGGCGGGCAAATGGGAACTATCTTGGCACCCCCAATCGCGCACCGAGCCAATCCAGCGCCCTATCCATAATGCCGGGGACTTTCACCAGCCGGAAGCCGAGCGCGTCGGGCGGTCGGCCCGTCGTGCAGCCGCCAGTTCGGGCGTCGCGGATGAAGCTGCTCATCGGGGTGCGATGCTGGCCCTCGAGCAGCCGGACCCCGCAAGACTCAATCTGGAAAGCTGTTTTGCCCTCTCCGTCTAGCGTAGTGCGGCTGTCGCAGGTTGAGGTCCACTCCCAGACCGCGCCTGCTAAATCAGCGAGTCCCATGCTGTTGGTTCCGCCTGAGCCCACCGGCCCGACTAGGCCCTTGGTGCGGCCGAGGCCCGCCTCGCGTTCATAGGCTGCCAGCCAGCGGTCGGCCGGGCTTTCGCCGTTGTCGTCCAGCCCCAATGCCGGATCCACTGCCTTTTCGGCTGCGGCGAAGTTCCACTCCTCAACACTGGGCAGGCGCCAATTGGCGCCTGTCGCGGCGCTGAGCCAATTAGCATAGGCCGTCGCGTCATTGAAGCTCACGCCGGTAACAGGGTGGTTGGCCTGCACCTGCTTGCCGTGGGGCCCCGCACAGGCTTTCGCTGCCACGCAGCGCCTATATTCCCCCACTGTCACCTGATGCGTCATGATCTCGAGCGCGCCTGGATGTGCGACGTTGACCATGGGGGCATCCATAATGCGACCATCCTGCCGCTGATGACTGCCTGCTGCGCGGTAGCGGAAGGCACGGGGCGCGATCTTGGTGGTCTGTGGGGCCACGACTGCCGCCGCGCCCGCAAAGCCTGTGCGCTCCAGCGTGCCCGTCTGCCAGGAAATGGTCGCGAGCAGGGCCGCCAGCAGCGCCCCGGGGAGCAGAAGGCTGGCCATCGTCGGGTTCTGGTTGGTGCGGGTCATTGTCGACTCGGTCACAATGAGGAAAAGGGCGACCCGCGGGCCGCCCTTGCTGGTTCAGGTCATCGGTGTCGGTGGCTCAACCTGGGTCATCAGGTCGTCGTCCCACTGTCCCTCCACCACCACATGGGCCGTAGCACCGAGTTCCACGGCCTCGATCAGGTTGTGGTTGACGTAGGCGTAAACACCGGGCTGGAGGAAGGTGTAGACCATGGCACCCGCACAGCCGCCGGGAATATGCCAGGTTTCGAGGTCGACTTCCGGCGTGTTGCGGAACTTGCCAGTGTTCCAGACATAGTCGCCATGGCCGCCGATGAGATGAGGCCGCGTGTCGCGGTTCGCCTGCGAATGCAGAAAGAGCACCGTCTCTCCAACATTGGCCTTGAGCGCATTCTCGCCGGTCAGGGCGCCGACGGCTCCGTTGAACACTTCGTGGGTCGGGGTAAGCGTCTTCATGACCTCGAGCATATCGCCATAGGCGTCGCCCGACGTTTCGTAGTTGATGAAATTCCCGTCCTCGTCGCGCGGGATGTAGTAGTCCTGCTCGCCGATGTAGAAGACCTTGTCGTAGGTGATCGGCTTGCCGGCACCATCTTTCAGGCCTTCGCGCGGCAGCACCATGATCGCCCCGTTCATGCCCGAGACAACGTGCCACGGGATCATCGGGCCTCCCGGCGCGCAGTGGTAGACGAAGACGCCTGGCCGCGTGGCCTTCCAGCGAAGCTTCACCTGTTCGCCGGGGTTGATCAGTGTCAGCCCGCCACCGCCCAGCGCACCCGTCGCCGAGTGAAAGTCGATATTGTGCTGCAGCATGTTGGTTTCAGGGTTCTTGAGCAGCAGCTCGACATAGTCGCCCTCGTGCACCACCATCAACGGCCCAGGCACCGTGCCGTTGAAGGTCATGGCGTGGACTACCGTGCCGTATTCGTCGATCACCATCGGCTTTTCCTCAATGGTCATCTCGAACTCGACCACTTTCGGCCCGCCGGTCGCGACCTGCTCGTGGGCGTGGACAAAGGGCGGATCAACGAGGTCGACCTTGACGCGTGGTAGATGCCCGAGATCGGGTGCCGGACCGGTCACGACACCGGCATCCTCGGCAAGAGCCGCGGGAACAGCAGCAAGAACGGCGCCGAAGACGCCGGCTAGCGCCGCCGCCCCGATCAGGGTGCGCCGCGATACATCGATTGTGTCTATGTCGTCCATTTTTCAGCTCCGTGCTCGAAGGGGCGCGTTTCGCTCCGTTCGATGCTTGCTGATACGGTCTGGCCGCGCTGGTCTCTTTGTGCCGCAACAAACTGCGCACCCAATACACTGCGGAGCCGCACCGAACCGTCAGTTCTTTGAGCGCGCTCAAAGAACGAGGACGGCGAAACACCGATAGACGAGTGCATCAGGTCCGGCTTGCGGGCCCAGACACAGGAGACCGAAATGAAGACGATGCTCGCGACCTTGACTGCCGCGGTCTGGCTTACAGGCGCACTCGCTGCACCGGCCCTTGCGGCCAATGTCGAAGTCAAGATGCTCAACAAGGGCGCTGTAGGCGCCATGGTCTTCGAGCCGGCGCTGATCAGGGTCGCGCCAGGTGACACTGTTACCTTTGTGCCGACCGACAAGAGCCACAATGCCGAGAGCATCAAGGAGATGACGCCCGAAGGCGGGGAGCTCTTCAAGGGCGCCATCAACAAGGAAGTGGTCGCGACCTTTACGGTGCCCGGCGTCTATGGCGTGAAATGCGCGCCGCATCTGGCTATGGGCATGGTCGCATTGGTCGTAGTCGGCGAGGACACCGGCAATCTCGCGGCAGTCAAGGCTGCCAAGATGCCGAAGAAAGCGCAGGAGCGTCTGGCGCCTCTTTTCGCCGAGATCGAGAGCGGTCAATAGTAGGGTTGGGGGGCGGATATCTAGCACCCGTGTCGACTGCGCTCAGTTCAGCATCGGTCTCTGGTGCTCCCACGTCACCGACAGGGCACCGACAGGGTTGGCGGAACAAACCGAGATTTTCACATCTTATCTCGCGCCAAAAGGCCCGGAAACGCTGGGCTGCTGCGCCAAGGGTCTGCTTCGGGAGCAGGGGGTCGCGTGTTCGAATCACGCTACTCCGACCAACAAGACCCCGGCCTCTCGCGAGGTCGGGGTTTTTGCATGGCCATGCCGGCACCAGACAAAAGCCACAATGCCGCCGGGTACCTGACGCCGGATGAACGGCGGTGAGCACTGTCTGAACGCCGGCACGCCCCTGGCCGGGCTCGAGACGCGTTCGCGCTGCGGCGGGCAGGCGGAATTGACCGCGAGGGTCGATCGGTCGAAGAGACTGGCCACGGTCTCTTGAGCCGGATGAAGATGCTCCGGCGCGGGAATCGGCTATCGATGCGCGCCTGCGGCGCAGGGTCGGCATGTGGGCCCTTGCGCCGGCAGGTGGCGACAAGGACCGGCGGTCCGGACCGGGGGTGCGAAGGTGAGCGGAGCTGTCGATGCCGGGCGCGATGCGGACCAGCCGCTGGCGCCGCTGGCGATCATGTCCTTCAACCGGCCGCACTACCTGCGGCAGACCCTTTCGTCGCTCCTGGCGCAGTGGCAGGGCCTGCAGCGGCGGCGGGTGATCCTGTTCCAGGATGGCGCGGTGAACCCGTTGTCGGGCCGCCGTCGCGCCAGGGACGAAGACATCGCGGAGGCGGTCGCCATCTTTCGCGAGCTGCTGCCCTGGGGCGAGGTCCGCCTCGCGCCGCACAATCTGGGCGTGGCGCTCAACTTCAGGCGCGCCGAGGAGGAATTGTTCGCCGACCCGGCGACCGAGATCGCCTACTTCTTCGAGGATGATCTGGTTGTGCATCCCGCCTACCTCGATCTGCTCGATCGCGTGGCCGAGGCGACCGCAAGCCTGTCCCGGCCCGTCGGCTATTTCGCGGCCTATGGCGCGCTGCGCGAGCCGCTCGCGGTGCAGGAACGGGAGCGGCCCTATCTGCGCCGGCTGGCGCATCACTGGGCGTTCGGGTTGCGGCGCAGTCACTGGCTGCGCATGCAGCCCATGATGGCAGCCTATTATGCGGCGACCGATGGCATCGACTACAATCGGCGCTCGCGCTCTGCCGTGGAAACCACGTTGCGCCGTCAGGGCGTGCTCGTCGTGCACACCTCCCAGGACGATGTGAAGAAGGCAGTGAGCCACGCCCTGGGGGCCGTGTCGCTGAACACCATGCCGGCGGCTGCCCGCTATATCGGCGAGCGCGGCGTCCATATGAGTCCGAGACGTTTCGTCCGGGATGGCTGGGCGTCCCTTAAAGTCCAGGACGAGGTCGAAACCCCCTATATCCGCCCCGAGCCCGCCGAACTCGATCGGCTGTACATGGAAGAGCGGCTGCATCGCGAGACCCATGCCGCGCTCATGCACCGCCGCCGCTTCCATCCGGCGACGCTGCTGCATGAGCTCGGCTGGAGGTGGCGCTGAACGCCTTGGCCCCCTGCGGCAGCATGTCCGCAGGACGTGACCGCTGTGACGCTGAGCCGGCCAAGGGCGCTGCGCGCCGAGCCCCTCGCACCGCCCGCTTGCCGACTGCGCTGCCCCGCCGCCCCTATTGCCGTCGGCTATAGGGTTTATCGCGATTGTCGGACTACTCCCGACCGGCCGCTTGCAGTCTGATGACCCTGTCGTCAGCTGGAGGAGACAAGCGGCATGCGGATCGGCTTCATCGGTCTCGGCATCATGGGCGCGCCCATGGCGGGGCATCTGCTCTCCGCGGGACATGAGCTGTTCCTGAAATCGCGGCGCGCGGTGCCCGAGCATCTGCTCGCGGCCGGCGGGCAGGCGATGGACACGCCAGCCGAGATTGCCCGGGCGGCCGAGGTCGTCATCACCATGCTGCCGGACACGCCCGAGGTCGAGGAGGTGCTGTTCGGCACCGATGGCGTCGCCGCAGGCCTGTCGCCCGGCAAGCTGGTGATCGACATGAGCTCGATCTCGCCCGACGCGACCCGGGACTTCGCGACCCGCATCGGGGCGCTCGGCTGTGGCTATGTCGATGCGCCCGTCTCGGGCGGTGAGGCCGGCGCCAAGAACGCGGCCCTCTCCATCATGGCCGGCGGCCCCGAGGCGGATTTCGAACGCGCCCGGCCGATCTTCGAGGTGCTCGGCAAGACCATCCTGCGGGTCGGCCCGAACAATGGCGACGGACAGGTGGCCAAGTGCGCCAACCAGATCGTCGTCGCCCTCACCATCCAGGCAGTAGCCGAAGGGCTGCTCTATGCGGCCAAGGCCGGCGCCGACGTCGAAACCATCCGGCAGGCCATTCTCGGCGGGGTCGGCCAGTCGCGCATCCTCGAAGTGCATGGCGAGCGCATGATCCGGCGGACGCTGCAGCCGGGCTTCCGCATCCGCCTGCACCAGAAAGATCTGGAAAACGCGCTCCAGAGCGCGCGGCAGATGCAGCTGCCGCTGCCCGCGACGGCGCTGGCGCAGACGATGTTCACGGCCGCAAGCGCTGCGGGGGGCGCCGATCTCGACCATGCGGCCCTCGTGCGCGGCCTCGAACTGATGGCTGCACATGAGATCAAGCCATGATCTTGCATACAGAAAACGCGCCGCGTAGCGATTTTCGCGCGCGGGATACCGTCAGGGCCGCGCCGAAAAACTCAGGCGGAAAGCGCTTTCAGGCCAGTCACGGCGGGGTAGGGGACGTCTCCCGCGCTGGTCGTGCGATTTGGTTGACACTGCTCCGTCTTGCATACAAGAATGCTGGCACACCGATAATCGGTCGAGCTTGAGCAACGCGGTCGCGGCGGGGGGAGAAATTGCCTGCCGCACCGGTGACGAGGAGAGCGGGGCAGCAGCCCCGGCAGCATGAGCCGGCGAATGGCCGGACAAAGGGAGGTAGGAGATGACGTTCAGGGACGTATTGTTGAAGTCGGTGAGCGTGCTCGCTCTGGTCGGCATGGCGAGTGCCGGCCCGGCGCTGGCACAGAACTCCAACCCGGAGGCGGCCGCCGCGCTCGGCGAGATCACCGGCCAGATCGGCTTTTCCTGGTGGGGTGGCCAGTCGCGTAACGACAAGACCGACCGCATCCTGCAACTGTTCGAGCAGGAATATCCGGGCGTCAGCGTGACGCGCGAGGCGGCCGACTTCAACCCGCACTGGGAAAAGCTCACCATCCAGTCCGCCGGCGGCAACCAGCCCTGCACCATCCAGATGCAGACCCGCTGGCTCGCGACCTTCGCGCGGCCCAATGTCCTCAAGCCGCTCGACGACCTGCTGGCCCAGGGCGTGTTCAATGTCGAGGGCATTCCCGAGGCGGTGCTGAACGGCGCGCGCGGCCCCGACGGCAACCTCTACATGATCCCGTCGGGCGTGTTCTACTTCGCGCTGATGTACAACAAGACCATGGCTGAAGCTGCTCACGCCGCAGGTGTGGAGCCGCTGGGCGAGACCTATACCTGGAACGAGTTCGCCGACTATCTGCGCGCCGTGAAGCCGCACCTGCCCGAGGGCGTCAACGCCGTGCACAATATGGGCCGCGAGACGGACGCGTTCGTCACCTGGGTGCAGAGCCAGGGCGAAAAGCTGTTCGAGGGCACCGAGGTGACGATCAGCCCCGGCACCGTGCAGGCGTGGTTCGAATACTGGGAAACGCTGCGCAACGAAGGCCTGACGGACTCGCCCGAGGAGATGGTGTCGGACAACGGCTCGCTGATCGAAGAGTCCAACATCGCCAATAGCCGGACCTTCCTCACCAACCGGCCGCCGAACCGCCTCGGCTCGATGCAGGCGGTGGTCGACACCGTGTCGCCGGGCTCCGAGCTCGACATCCGGCCCTATCCGACCGGCGAGGATGGCACGACGGGCATGGACCTGGGTTCGAACGGCATCGCCATCGGCTCGACCTGCCCCGACAACCTGCTGCCCGCATCCGTCGCTTGGGTGAACTTCTTCACCCAGGACCCGCGCGCGGCGGCGATCTACCAGTCCGACAACGGCGTCGTGGCCGTCGAAAGCCTCGCAACCGCCGAGGCCGAGAGCCCCAACACCGTCCCGGCGCAGAAGCGGCATATCGAGCTCTACCAGCAGGTCGTCGGCGGCGCCAAGCCGGTCGCCTGGCCGGCCGGCGGCTACCAGGCCGTGCAGCAGAACATCGAGCGTGCCTATGACTCGGTGGCGTTCGGCCAGCTGACGCCCGAGCAGGCGGCCGAGGAATTCCTCGCTGGCCTGCAGGAGCAGGTGCGCAACGCTGCGCGCTGATTTCGCCGACCAGTACACAGCATCGGGCGGTGCGGCATCAGCCGCGCCGCCCCCGGACGCCCCCGGCCGCGGGGGACGGACCGGCGCACTGCGCAGCGGCGGGTGAGGAGAGGTCCCATGGCGACCGATGTCTATTCGCGCGGCGGCGACGCGCCGCCACCGCAGCGGGAACGGGTGATCCCGGCCAACCGCAAGGGCTCAACCATGGCCCGGCAGGAGAACCGCGCCGCCTATGTGTTCCTCACGCCCTGGCTGATCGGTCTTTTCGGCATCACGCTGATCCCCATCATGGCCTCGCTCTATCTGAGCTTCACCCGTTACGGCATCCTGAGCGCACCGAGCTGGGTGGGGTTCGAGAACTATGTCCGCCTGTTCACCTCCGACCGGCGCTTCATCCGCTCGATCTGGGTGACGCTGACCTATGTCGGCTGGTCGGTGCCGCTGATCCTCCTGTTCTCGCTCAGCATCGCGGTGGCGCTCAATCGCGGTCTCGCCGGCCTCTCCATTTATCGATCGCTGTTCTACGTGCCCTCGCTGATCGGCGGGTCGGTCGGTATCGGCCTGCTCTGGCGCGAAGTGTTCGGCGAGCGCGGGGTGTTCAACCAGCTGCTGGGCGTTTTCGGCATCGCCGGCCGCGGCTGGATCACCAATCCCACTTTCGCGCTGCCCACCGTGATCGGGCTCAATGTCTGGACCTTCGGCGCCTCGATGGTGATCTTCCTCGCCGCGCTACGCCAGATCCCGGACTCCTACTACGAGGCCGCCTCGATCGACGGTGCCAATGGTTGGCAACGCTTCCGCCGCATCACGCTGCCGCTGATCACACCGGTGATCTTCTTCAACACCATCCTGCTGCTGATCGGCTCTTTCCAGTCCTTCACCCAGGCCTTCGTCGTGTCGCGCGGCTCGGGTGGCCCGATCGACTCGACGCTGCTCTACTCGCTCTATCTCTACCAGCGCGCCTTCCAGCAGCTGGAAATGGGATACGCCTCGGCCATGGCCTGGATTCTGCTGCTCGCGATCGCGGCCATCACCGCCTTCCTGTTCTGGACCTCGCGCTTCTGGGTGTTCTATGGCGACCGCTGACATCGGCTCAAAGACCTACGATCCGGAGGCGCTGCGCGCCCACCGCCGGCGGCGCGACAACATCAGGCGCTTCCGTCACCTGCTGCTGCACATCGTGCTGCTCGGGCTGCTGTTCATCATGCTCTATCCGGTGATCTGGATGGTGCTCAGCTCCTTCCGGCCGGAACTCGAGATCTTCGCCGGCCGCGGACTGATCCCCGAGACCTGGACGCTGCAGAACTACGTCACCGGCTGGAACCTGTTCGGCGGCAAAACCTTCGGCGACTTCTTCATCAACTCCTTCATCATCTGCGCGCTTGCGGTGGTGGGGAACCTCTTCGCCTGCTCGCTCGCGGCCTATGCCTTCGCCCGGCTCAACTTCAAGCTGAAGTGGCTGTGGTTCGCGCTGATGCTGGGCACCATCATGCTGCCCATCCACGTGCAGCTGATCCCGCAATACATCTTCTTCAACAATATCGGCTGGGTGAACACGATCTACCCGCTGGTCGTGCCGAAATTCCTCGCGGTCGACGCCTTCTACATCTTCCTGATGGTACAGTTCATGCGCTCGCTGCCGGCGGAACTGGAGCAGGCGGCGGTGGTGGACGGCGCCAGCTTCTTCCAGCGCTTCTGGCGCATCATCCTGCCGCTGACCATGCCGGCGCTGGTCACCACGGCCGTGTTCACCTTCATCAACACCTACAACGACTTCTTCAGCCAGCTGATCTACCTCACCGACACCGACAAGATGACCGTGCCGGTGGCGCTCAGGCTCTTCCTCGACCCGAGCGGCGGCACATCCTCCTTCGGCGGCCTGTTCGCCATGGTGCTGGTGTCGATCGGTCCCGTGCTCGGCTTCTTCCTCGCCAGCCAGCGCCTGCTGGTGCGGGGCATCGCCACCACTGGCTTGAAATAATCCGGAGACATCATGGCCAGCGTTACGCTCCAGAAACTCACCAAGACCTATGCCGGCGGGCAGCTGCGCGCCGTCAACGAGCTGTCGCTCGAGGTGATGGATGGCGAATTTCTCGTCCTCGTCGGCCCGTCCGGCTGCGGCAAATCCACCGCGCTCCGCATGATCGCCGGGCTCGAGGAGATCACCGATGGCGGGCTGTGGATCGGCGACGACTTCGTCAACGATACCCACCCCAAGGACCGGGACATCGCCATGGTGTTCCAGAACTATGCGCTCTACCCGCACATGTCGGTGTTCGACAACATCGCCTTCCCGCTGCAGATCGCGCGGATGCCGAAGGCCGAAATCGAGAAGCGGGTGCGCGAGGCCGCCAAGATCCTCGAACTCGAGGCCTATCTGAAGCGCCGTCCCGGCCAGCTCTCCGGCGGCCAGCGCCAGCGCGTCGCCATGGGGCGCGCCATCGTGCGCCAGCCGGCGGTGTTCCTGATGGACGAGCCGCTGAGCAATCTCGACGCCAAGCTCCGCGTGCAGATGCGGGCCGAGATCGCGCAGCTGCAGCACCGGCTGGGGACGACCACGATCTACGTCACGCACGACCAGGTCGAGGCCATGACCATGGGCCATCGCGTGGCGCTGCTGAAGGACGGCTTCCTGCAGCAGGTCGATACGCCGTCGCGCATCTACAACCGGCCGCGCAACATGTTCGTCGCCGCCTTCATCGGCTCGCCGACCATGAACCTCTATTTCGCCGAGCTCTCCGGCATGACGGCCGACGGCGCCGATCTGAAGCTGGGCAGCCACAGCTTCCGGCTGCCGCCGGCGCTCCTCGCCAAACATCCCGGCCTCGGCGCCTATGCCGGGCGCCGGCTGGTGGTCGGCATCCGGCCCGAGGACCTCGCCGACGCGACGCTGCCACTCGGCTTCGAGTCGAGCAACCGGCTCACCGCCGAGGTGGAGCTGGTCGAGGCGCTGGGCTCCGACGTGCTGGTGCATTTCGGCATCGATGCGGAAGCCGCGATCGTGCAGAGTTCGGACAGCCTGACCGAGATCAAGGCCGGCAGCGCCGCGAGCCGGATGGTCGCGCGCCTGTCGCCCAAGAGCCAGGCGCGGCTCGGCCAGCCGGTCAGTCTCGCGATCGACACCGAGCGGCTGCATTTCTTCGACGCCGACAGCGGCAACTCGATCTGGGAATAGGCGACAGGGTTCGGCCCTATCGAGCGCACGCAGTCACCGGCTGGGGGCTGCGGGCGCTGTGCCGCGCGGCCGTCGCCGGAGTCGGACCTTCACCTATAGCCCGCCTCTATACAGCCCGTCGCCAGACGCTAGTTGTGGAGGCGGGGGCCGCGTGCAAGCTTTCATCGACACTTCCGCAGGGCCGTGAGCATTGATGGCGTTCGATAAAATCCTGGTGGCCGGCACTTGGCGCGCAGCCGAAGGCGGCGAGACACTTCCCGTGGTGAGCCCGTCCGACGGGCGCGAGTTCACCCGCATCGCCCGCGGCACCGCCCGCGACATCGATGCCGCGGTCGCTGCGGCGCGCCGGGCTTTCGACGGCGCCTGGGGCCGCATGCCGGCGCTGGAGCGGGGCCGGCTGCTGCATCGGCTCGGCGAACTGGTGCTCGCCCATGCCGACGAGCTGGCCGAGATCGAGGCGCGCGACACCGGCAAGCCGCTGAAGCAGGCGCGTACCGATGTCGGTGTCACCGCGCGCTATTTCGAGTTCTTCGGCGGCGCGGCCGACAAGATCCATGGCGAGACCATCCCGTTCCTGTCCGGCTACCAGGTGATGATCCTGCGCGAGCCGCGCGGGGTGACCGGGCACATCATCCCGTGGAACTACCCGATCTCGATGTTCGGCCGCACCATCGCGCCGACGCTGGCGGCCGGCAACACGGCGGTGCTGAAGCCGGCCGAGGAGGCCTGCCTGTCCTGCATCCGCATGGCGGAGCTGGCACTGGAAGCGGGCATTCCGCCCGGGGTTGTCAACCTCGTGACCGGGCTCGGCGAGGAGGCCGGCGCGGCGCTGTCGAGCCATCCCGGCATCGACCTCATCTCGTTCACCGGCTCGCCCGAGGTCGGCACGCTGATCCAGAAGGCGGCGGCGGAGAACCACATCCCCTGCATCCTCGAACTCGGCGGCAAGTCGCCGCAGATCGTCTTCGAGGACGCCAATTTCGAGCGCGCCGCCGACGTGACGGTGAACGCGATCATCCAGAATGCCGGGCAGACCTGCTCGGCCGGCAGCCGCGTGCTGATCCAGCGCTCGGTCTATGAGCGCTTCATGGTCGAGCTCACCCGGCGGTTCAATCATCTGAAGGTCGGCCCGCACCATCTCGATCTCGATGTCGGGGCGGTGATCACCAAGAACCAGCAGACGCGCGTGCAGTCCTTCCTCGATCGGGCGGGTGCCGACCGGATCGAGATCGCCGCAGCGGGTTCGCTGCACCCGAAAGCCGATCCCAATGGCTATTTCGTCAAGCCGACGCTGCTGGGCCTTGTGCCCGATACGCATCTGCTGGCGCGCGAGGAGATTTTCGGGCCGGTGCTCGCCGCGATCGTCTTCGACGACGAGGTCGATGCGCTGCGCATCGCCAACGCCACCGATTACGGCCTCGTCGCCGGCATCTGGACCGAGAACGGCAGCCGGCAGATGCGCATGGCCAAGGGCGTGCGGGCCGGGCAGGTGTTCATCAACGGCTACGGCGCCGGGGGCGGGATCGAACTGCCGTTCGGCGGCTCGCGCCGCTCCGGCCATGGCCGCGAGAAGGGGCTGGAGTCGCTGCGCGAACTGACGGCAGCCAAGACCATCGTCTTCAACCACGGCAACGCCTGAGGGACTTTCAAGATGAACGCCATTCCCTCTCATTCCCGCGCCGCCGTGCTGCGCCGTTTCGGCGACCCGCTGCGGCTCGAGGACGTGCCGGTTCCCAAGGAGGTCGAGCCCGGCGCGCTGCTGGTCAAGACCGAGGCCTGCTCCATCTGCGGCACCGACGTGCATCTGTGGCAGGGCTCGCTGGCGCTGAAGGTCGATCTGCCGGTGATCCTCGGCCACGAGATGACGGGCCGCATCGTCAGGATGGGCGCGGGGGCCGACCGCGACAGCGTCGGCCAGCCGCTCCGCGAGGGCGACCGCATCTGCTGGACCCACACCGCCTGCAATTCCTGCTTCTGGTGCACCGTCGCGCGGCAACCGACACTGTGCGAGAACCGGCGCGCCTACATGTATGAGAACATGGAGCGTCCGCCGCACCTGCTCGGCGGGTTCACCGAATACGGCTATGTGCTGCCGGAGTCCGGCCGCATCAAGGTGCCCGACAATGTGCCGAACGAGCTGGCGTCGCTGTCGAGCTGCGCCTTCCGGTCGGTGATGAACGGCTTCGACAATCTCGGCGGCATCTCCCCCACGGAGAGTGTGGTGGTGCAGGGGGCGGGGCCGCTGGGGTTGCTTGCGGCGGCCGTGGCCTCGGTCGCGGGCGCCAAGCGCATCATCGTCGTGGGGGCGCCCGATGCCCGCCTCGACATGGCGCTGGAGTTCGGGGCCAGCGACGTGATCTCAATCGAGCGTCACGACGCACAGGCGCGGCTCGAGGCGATCCGCGACCTCACCGAGGGCCGCGGCGCCGATGTGGTGATGGAATTCACCGGCCATCCCGCGGCCTTCGGCGAGGGGCTCGAGATCGTGCGCAAGGGCGGGCGCTATCTCGTGGTCGGCCAGCTCGGCGAGGGCAGCACCACGATCAAGCCCTCTACCATCGTCAAGAAGAACGTCCACGTCATCGGCTCGTTCTCGGGCGATGCGCGCAGCTACTACAAGGCGCTCGATTTCGTCTCCCGCAACCAGGACCGCATCCCCTTTGGCCGGATGATTTCCAACCGCTACCGGCTCGAGGACGTCAATCTTGCCCTCGAGCGCATGCAGCGGCTTGAGGAGATCAAGCCGCTGATCGAGATCGCCTGATGGTGCGGCGGTTCGATCCCGACAGTCGCGGGCCGCTGCACGGCGTCCGCGTGCTCGATCTCTCCCGGCTGGTGGCCGGCAACATGGCGACCCTGCTGCTCGGCGACTATGGCGCCGACGTCATCAAGATCGAGCACCCCGAAAAGGGCGACGATCTGCGGCGCTGGCGGGCGGCCGGGGTCGAGACCTTCTGGAAGGTCTATGGGCGCAACAAGCGTAGCCTCGCCCTGGATATCCGCAAGGGCGAAGGCCGGGCCGCCTTTGAGCGGCTGCTGCGCACCGCCCAGGTGCTGGTCGAGAACTTCGTGCCCGGCACGCTGGAAAAATGGGGCTATGGCGAGGCGGAACTGCTCGCCATCAATCCCGACCTTGTCATCCTGCGCATCTCGGGCTGGGGCCAGACCGGGCCCTATCGCGACCGCCCCGGCTTCGGCACGCTGGTCGAGGCGATGTCGGGATTTGCCCATCTCAACGGCTTTCCCGATCGCCCGCCTGCCCTGCCGCCGCTCGCCATGGCCGACATGGTCGCCGGCCTCTATGGCGCCTTCGCCGTGCTGGCGGCTTTGCGGGTAGTCGAGCAGGGGACCGGCCGCGGCCAGTCCATCGATTTGTCGCTGTTCGAGCCGATGCTGTCGCTGGTGGCGAGCGAGGCGGTGAAGCACCGGGTCACCGGCACGGTGACGATGCGATCGGGCAACCAGGCGCCACATACCGCGCCGCGCAACGTCTATTCCTGCGCCGATGGCGGCTTCATCGCCGTGTCGGGCTCGATGCAGTCCATGGCGGAACTGATCCTCAGGACCATCGGACGGCCGGAACTGGTGACCGACCCGCGCTTTGCGACCAATGATGCGCGGGTGGAGAACCGCGACGAACTCGACGGCATCATCGGCGCCTATACCGGCGCCCGCACGCTTGCCGAAACCTTCGCCGCTTTCGAGGCGGCCGGTGTGCCCTGCGCCCCGGTCTATGCGATGGACCAGCTGGTCGAGGACCCCTATGTGCTCGAGCGCGGCGCGCTGACCGAGGTCGAGGACCGCGATCTCGGCGCCGTGCCGATGCACGAGATCGTGCCGCGCCTCTCCGGCACCCCCGGCACGCTGCGTTATCCGGCGCCGCGGCTCGGCGAGCATACCGCGGAAATCCTCGCCGAACTCGAAGAGATGCCGGCATGACGCTTCCGGTCTGGCGCTCGATGCTGTTCGTTCCCGCGCTCAACGCGCGCTTCATCGCCGGAGCCCCGCGCCGCGGGGCCGACTGCATCCAGATCGACCTCGAGGATTCGATCCCCCTGGCGCTGAAGGCCGAGGCACGCCAGAGCGTGGCCGCGACCGCCGCCGAACTTGCCGGGCACGGCCTCGATGTCGTGGTGCGGATCAACCGGCCCTGGCGTATGGCGGTAGCGGACCTCGAAGCGGCGGTTTCGGCCGATATAATGGCCATCAACCTGCCCAAGGTGCCGAACGCCGCCCATGTGCGGGCCGTGGGAGAAATCCTCGATGAACTGGAGCGCGAGCGCGGCCTGCCCAACGGGCACACCCGGCTCGTCGTCATGATCGAGACCGCCGAAGGGCTGGTGAACATCGCCGAGATCGCCCGCGCCTCGCCCCGCATCGTCGCGCTGACGGTGGGTGCCGAGGATCTGGCGCTGTCGATGGGCATGGCCGTGAGCGAGGACAGCCTCTACCTGCCCAACGTCCAAGCTGTCGCGGCGGCACGGGCGGCCGGCATCATGCCGATCGGCTATGTCGGGACCGTTGCCGGCTATGCCGACCCCGAAGCCTTTCGCCGCACCGCAGAGCGGGCGAGGGGGCTCGGTTTCGAGGGCGGCTTCTGCATCCACCCTGCCCAGGTGCCGATCCTCAATGCCGCCTTTTCGCCCGGGGCCGAGGAGGTTGCGGCAGCGACCGAGCTGATCGCCGCCTATGAAGCGGCGAGCGCCGAAGGCAAGGGCGCTTTCGCCTGGCACGGGGCGATGGTCGACCAGCCGGTGGTTGACCGGGCCCGCCTTCTGCTTCAGCGTCACGCCGCCGTCACCGAGCGGATGACCCGGAAGCCCTGATACCAGCTGATGAATCTTCGAGACCTGCGCTATTTCGTGGCCGTTGCCGAGAGCGGTTCCATCCTCGCCGCGTCCGAGAAGCTGCATGTGGCGCAGCCATCGCTGAGCGTGCGCATCCGGACGCTGGAGGCCGATCTCGGCGTGTCGCTGTTCGACCGCCGGCCCCGTGGCGTGGTGCTGACCTCGGAGGGTGAGGAGCTGCTGGTGCATGCCAGGCTGATCCTGCAATCGGCGGAAGCCGCGCAGGAAGCGATCCGCCACCATGCCCAGAGCCCGGTCGGCACGGTGCATTTCGGCGTGCCGACCTCGCTCTCCTCCGTGCTCTGCGTGCCGCTGATCGAGGCGGTGCGCGAGAAGCTGCCCAATGTGCGGCTGAGGATCGTCGAGAGCATGTCGGGCACCATCGTCGACTGGCTGCGGACCGGTGAGCTCGACCTCGGGCTGATCTTTGTCGACAGCGCCATTGCCGGCATCCATGCCGACCCGCTGCTGACCGAGCAGCTGCACCTGGCGGCCCATTCTGCCGAGGCGCTGGCGCCGCTGCTCGACAAGGACGGCAACGTGCCGCTCGAGGCGCTGGCCGGGGTGCCGCTGATCCTGCCGACCGAGCGACATGGACTGCGGCAATTGCTCGACCAGCATCTGCGGCGCCATGGCAGCGGCGCGCGGGTGGCGATCGAGATCGATGCGTTCCTCCAGATCCAGCGGCTGGTGCAGCGCGCGCAGGGGATGACGATCCTGTCGCTCGCCGCGCTCTACGAATCCGACCTCGACCCGCCGCTCGCCACGGCCCGGATCGTCGCGCCCAGCATCGAGCGCACCGTCTATCTCGCCCGCGCCGATATCCGGCCGCAGACCAAGGCGGGCCGCGAGGTGGGGCGGCTGGTTTCGGCCATTCTGCGCGACGAATCCCGCCGCCGCTGGTGGCACGCCCGGCCCGTCGACTGAGCCTATAGCGGCTGACTATAGCGCGGCTCGCCAAACGCTAGTTGGACCGCCCAAGCGCCTGTGCGACCTTCGCTTTCAGCCCAATTGCACAATGAGGAGGGACGCCCCGTGGCGATCAGCAAGGATACTCTGGCCATTCTGCGCAAGGTCCGCACGTCGGACGTGACGGATGCGCTGGATTCGCTCGGCTACATGAACACCTATGAGATGGACCCGCGCCTGCGTCCGCTGTTCCCCGGCATCTTCTTTGCCGGCATCGCTACCACGGCCGAGTTCAACATCATCAACCACACCATCCCCCGGATGAGCTACGACGAGTTCGACGACCGTCAGTACAAGCGCAACCCGGACGGCACCACGCACCCCGACGCGCTCTGGCCCGCCGGGCACAAATTCGGCGCCGAGGACGAGGTGCATGTGATCGACACCAAGCAGTCGCGCTGCGGCCTGCTCGGCTCCAACAACGTGCTCGACGCCAAGATCAAGGGCTCGGTCGGCTTCATCATCGACGGCGCCTGCCGCGATTCCACCGAGTGCATCCAGCAGGAATCGCCGGTGTTCTGCACCGTGCGCTCGATGCGCCACATGGCCGGCCGGCTGGAACTGAGCTCGGTGAACAAGCCCATCACCTGCGGCGGCGTCTATGTCACTCCCGGCGACGGCATCATCGCCGACGATGACGGCATCGTGGTGATCCCCCAGGCCGAGGCCGAGGAAGTGGCCAAGCGCGCCTGGCTGGTGCAGGACAAGGACCGCCGCATGCGCCGCGCCTTCTACGAAAAGCTCGGCATGCCGATGGACAAAACCGTGACGCTGGAAGAGCGCCCCTGGTGATCTTCGGCCGGCGCCGCCTGTCGGCGCATGGCCCCAAACTCTCCTCCCCTGAGGGCGCCCAAGTGGCGCCCTTTTTCTTCCTTGGTCGTTTCCTATCCCGGTTGGATCGCATCTCTGGGGTACTGAGGTCTCAGTTGGCCTCCCTCCCCTTCGAAGGTGGCCATCGCAAAGTGGATTGCGCCGGTCGGAGCAGAGCGACGGGCGCCTGTGCATTTGCCGGACGACCCCTCATCCGCCCTTCGGGCACCTTCTCCCTCAAGGGGAGAAGGCTATCACAGCTGGCCTCGCTCTCATGTGCGATAGCCCTGCAAAAAAGAACGGGGAGTGCGGCGACTGCAGCGCCGGTAGTGAGCCCAGAAGTGAAACCGCCGAGTGAACAGGCCAACAGCATAGCCGAAGCGCCGGCGGCGGGGATGGAGGGGGCGAAACCGGCGGATTTGCGGGGCTTTGGCGGGCCAAAGGTTTAAATCCGGGGCGGCGGCACCTATATATCGGGTTCGCGCCCATTGTGCCTGCTGCGCAGTGCGGCTGACCGACGGCGACCCGCGCCTTCTGCGCCGGCCCGTCCCCACCGCTTCCCGAAAGGCATTGCCATGACCAAGGCCCAGACCGGCGACACGGTTCGCATCAACTATACCGGCCGTCTCACCGACGGCACCACCTTCGATTCCTCCGATGGCCGCGAGCCGCTGGAGTTCACCATCGGCGCCGGCCAGGTGATCCCCGGCCTCGAGGCCCAGCTCGAAGGCATGGAGACCGGCACCCGCGCCACCGTCACCATTCCGCCCGAGAAGGCCTATGGCCCGCGCCGCGAGGACGCCATCCGCGCCATCGACCGTGCGGCCGTGCCGGCCGAACTCGAAGTGCGCGTCGGCGCCCAGCTGCAGGCCCGCACCGCCGACGGGCAGGTGATGCCCGTGACCGTGGTCGGCGTCGACGCCGACCGCATCCGGCTCGACACCAACCACCCGCTGGCCGGCAAGGAGCTGGTGTTCGAGCTCGAACTGCTCGACGTCGTCAAGGCCGCCTGAGGCCCTGAGACCCCGGGCTTCGGCGCGGCTACGCCCCCGCGCCGGACCCTCAGGAGCGCTCCCTGCGCAATTCGGCGACCTCGGCGCGGAGCGCCCGGAGCTCCTCGAGAATGGTGGCGCTGTCGTCGTGCAGCGCCTGCCGGTCGGCGGTGGCGCTGGCTTCCGTCTCCTCCTGCATGGCGGAGACGATGACACCGATGAACAGGTTCAGCACCGCATAGGTCGAGAGCAGGATGAACGGCACGAAGAACATCCAGGCGAAGGGATAGGCCTCCATCACCGGCCTGACGATGCCCATCGACCAGCTTTCGAGCGTCATCACCTGGAACAGCGTGTAGAGCGAGGCGCCGAGGCTGCCGAACCAGGCCGGGAAGGTGGCGCCGAACAGCTTGGTCGCCATCACCGCCGCGACGTAGAACAGCATGCCCATCAGCACCACGATCGAGCTCATGCCGGGCAGCGCCGCCACCAGCCCGCCGACCACCCGCCGCAGCGCCGGCATGACCGAGATGAGCCGCAGGACGCGCAGGATGCGCAGGGCGCGCAGCACCTGCAGCGGCCCGGTGGCGGGAATGAGCGCGATGGCGACCACGGCAAAATCGAACAGGCTCCACGGATCGCGGAAGAAACGCGGCCCGAAGGCGTAGATCCTGAGCGCGATCTCGACGACGAAGAAGGCGAGGATCGCCTGGTCGAGCGCAAACAGCACCGGCCCGAACGCCGCGACGATCCCCGCATCGGTTTCGAGCCCGAGCACCACCGAATTGACGATAATGATGCCGACGATCGCCTGCTCCCAGCGGCGGGACGTGAGCACCTGAACGAGCCTTTGACGCATTGCGATCTCCATGAGCCGGAGGAGGCAAAGGGCAAGCCGCGCGCGGTGTCAAGCGGGGGGGGGGGGGGCGACGGCGTCGCGGGCGCATGCCGAACCCTCCGGCCGCCGGAGGCGCCGGATTCGAACGGCAGTGGGACGTGGCCGGCGAGGCATTTGCCTCACGCGGGTAGTCCGCAAGATATCGAGGCGCATGCCTCGCCGGCCGACCGGGACTTCTGGCCTATGGCACAGCGGGTGGGGCGCATCCCCTGCCGCATCGCGAGAGCGCCGGGTGGCCGTGGCAAGCCGGGTGACCCGCACTTGCCCACCTCTCCCGGGCCACCAGTCGGGTGGTGGCCTTCGCTCCTCGGGAGGCGCCCAAACCTGCCTCCCCCGCGGTGACAGCGGCTTGACCGGCGAACCGGCCCGTCCCGATGTGCTTTCCGCCTGGACGGCTACGACCCCGTCCCCCGGTCCCCCCGCCGCAACCGTTCGTATCGATCCGCCCCGTGCAGCGAGGCGGGGCCAGTATAGGCCCGGCGGAAGCAGCGGGGACAAGTTTCGGCGCCGCGCGGCAAGGCGCCGGGGGGGGGTGAGGGTTTGGGGGGGCGTGCACCGGCCCTGCCGCAGTTCCCTTCTCCCTCAAGGGGACTTCGAGCCGGTCGCGCAGCGATCACTCGCTCCAGTGGAGCGAGTGAAGGTGAAGAAGGCGATCACAGCTGGCACCGGAGCGTCAACCCGAAGCTGGAGCGCGCCTACTCGGTGGCGCTGGGCCCGCCATATTTCCTCAGGCGCTCCGCCTGGTCGGCAGCGAACCGCTCCCGCTCGATGCGCGCCCATTCGCCGATCTTGGCGCCGATCGGCATCAGGTGCGGCGGCGGGGTGGTGGTGCCGTAGCGGCGCTTCAGTTCGGTGAGGCGGGCCGTCTCGTCATTGCCGAACCGCTTCCTGACGAGGGTGTCCCACACGCCCTCGGCATAGCGCGACGATGGCGGCCGGCCCTCGCTGGCATCGCGATAGCCCTCGTCATAACCGGCGGCGAACCGGGAGGCGATCAGCTTGAAGAGCTGGGTACGGGCGCGATCCTGCTCCGGAGTGGCCTCGGCCCTGGGCCCGGCCTCGACCCCCGGCGGCTTCAGCCGCGCGACCGGCAGCTCCTGCCCCGCCACCCGCCACAGGATGCATTTCGCCCTGGCCGAAAACCCCGAATGCGCCGCCTCGAAGCTCTCGAGGGCCGCGACGAGCTGCCCCAGCGCGACACCGAGCGCCGCCAGATCGCGAAAGGCATGGTTGGCGATCGACCCAACCTCCCGCCCGAGCAGCTTCCGCGCCTCGGCGAAGAGGCTCTGCGCCACGGCGCGCGTGGCATCCGGCACGGGCTGCTTGGGCTGCCGCCCGGCCGAACGCTCGACCTGCTTCAGGAGCGCCGTGACGCGCGGGTAGAGCCGCTCATGCGCGAGCGCGATGGCGGCGGTGAGGGCGGTGGGGGTGGAATCCGGGGTAGGCATGGCGGCTCCTCGCACTGGGTTGTCTGGGGCGAGGATAAGGGGGGATGGAGGGGGCGGGGATAAGCTCAGGCTCCCGCTGGTGCAGCAACTATCGGCGCTGAACCTGGAAAAAGTAGCCCCCCGACCAAGTTCACTACGTGAGGAAGCCAAGCCCACGCCAAAATCAGTCCGGATCCGATCAAACTGACCACGACACCGATGAGCAGCGCGCGCCAAATCCAGACCAGCTGGTCTATAACCGCTCGTTGCTCGGCCAGTTGCTTGTCAACGGTAGCCTCTTGAACCCGCATCTTGTCGGCGAGCGACTGAAGGGAGTAGATCCCTCGCGACATGCCCCGAACCATCTCATTGGTGATATCGGACTGTGGTGTACCTGAGTAAGTATTCTCACCTGAGGATGTCGTGTCGAGTGAATCTAGCCACATCTTAAATATCTTGTCGCCTTGACAAAGATGAATGGCGGTTGGACTGACATTGTAAACCGAAAAAATCAGACGGCCACGGTAGCCTGGGTCCACATGAAAGCCAGAAACATTTATTAGTCCTTGAAACTTCAGCCTGGTACGCATAGAGATAAATGCCATGGCATGTGCGGGAATGCGAACCTCCTCCAGAGTTGACAAGAACGCAAACTGCCCAGATGGAATTAAGAAGGACTCCCCTGGCGATAGTTGGACTTTCTTCTGAGGTTCGCTTCCTTCGGAATCTGCAGTTCTAAAGTACGAGTTACCCATTCTCAGATTGTAGGCGTTTGCATCTACGCTATCTCTGTTGAAGGGATATACGATATGGTCACTATTCTTGAGCGTTTCGCCGCTCCAGAAGCCAGATGCTCTAATCTCGGACATAGAACTGCCTTTCTCCAAGCTGCAAACGCCGTTGCGCGACCGAGTCACTTATGAGTACGTCTAGTTCGGCAGAGTACGCCACTGCCCATCTAAACACGTCCGAATTAGCATCCCGCGCCAGAGTCAGAAACTCTTCCATATGGTCTATTTTCTCGCAGCCGTCTGCAAATCGGCCCATGGCATCCGCGAAGAACAACCGGAGATCCGTATAATCAGCAATCGTGAGGTCTATAGTCTCAAGGCGTTGCTGAAGTGAATTTGCCGCGCTCAGGCACACTAACGTGGTGTCAACGACTGTCTGAGCTGGCGTCTTCACTTCCTCAGTGCGAAATAAGCGACCGACGTACTTGGCATAGTGCAGGCCATAATGCTTGAGGCGATCAATCCTAGAAAGCGTGACAATGTCCCAGTGGTAACGCTTGTCATGGCTGAATTGGTCTGCTTGAAGTCTAGCAATTTCCTCGGGAGAGAGCATTCTATTTCACTCCTTCAATGGTGCACGCGTGTTCATAGTGCATCGCCTCACGAAAAATCGGCCCATGCCGCTTGCGGCAGCTGCACCTTCCATGATTCGCAGGTTTGAACATATCGCTGCAGGGACTGATTCTCATGGCTACGGCTGCCACCGAAGTAGCAAGCTTCATCGACGACCTAGGCAGATTGAAGTTCCCCAATGTGTTTAATCCGTATACGGACGTCTGCCCGACGATGGACTTGCCCAACGCGCCGGAAATTAGGCGAGAGAATCTGCATGCGGTTTTGACCTCTGCTCTGCAGATAGGCGCGAGGTCGCTTTGGGTCGCTCGGGATCTAGGGTATCGAGGCGGTAGAAGAACGGGTCTGGCGATGACCGACGATGAGCACCTGAATGCGCACGGTGCCCTCTTCCAAACCGACAGACTGCGCCGCCCCACGAGGGGTCCTATTGTAGCGGAGCGAACAGCCAGCGTGATCTGGGAAACACTTCGGCACATCGGTCAACCCATATTCTTGTGGAATGTATTTCCGCTGCACCCACATGAGCCGGACGACCCCATGTCCAATCGACTTCACACGTCAGCGGAACGGTTGGCTTCCGCGCATTTTCTTGTATGGCTTGTTGAGAAGCTTCGGCCGAATAGTGTGGTCGCCATTGGCCGCGATGCTCAGAAAGCGCTCTTAGCCCTTGGAATAAATCGGGGGGTTATCGAGGTGCGGCATCCCAGCTATGGTGGGCAGACCGAATTCGTAACGTCGGCCTTGCGCCACTACGGAGTAGAGCCTTCTCGCCAACGGGAGCTGTTTGATTAGGTAATTTTATGGCTTGTCCTAGACAATGCGATCTTCCTGCTTGGAATAGCGTGATCCACTAATGTTGAACTGAAACGGATCGTCTACCACGGTGTTCCATAGGGTTCCAGGAAGAGACTCGATCCACCGGAGAAGTGTTTCGCACTGTGAAAACAAAAAGGTTCGATGATTTCTGCCGTTCTGGTACCCAATCTCCGCAAGAACGTCCTTAGGGATCATCATGGCCGACTTTCCAAAGTATACAAATCTACGTGAGTACAATATCCGATCGGTCTGAGTGTCATTCTCAACGTTCCACCACTCTGGTGAGCCGTCAGATTGACTGTGGTGAGAGTCTTCCTGCGTCCACTGGTCATCGGGATGGAGCTTGTGGTAGATGTTATCCCCTACCATCATCTTTCGTGAACCGTTGCGGACTGGGCGTTTGGCGTAAAACGCGGTACTATCCCAGTACTCTTGGAAACTCATAGTTCCAGTTACGCGCATAAGGTAGATACAGTGGCCAATGGCACGAAGATCGTTGCCACCCATCCCAATTACCCAGTCGCCAGCCTTCGCAACCCGCCTAATTTTAGGCTTGCAGGTTGCTAGCGTACACACGCCATGGAACGGATTAGGCGCGAAACCAAAGTCGCGAGCCACCACGTACATGTACACCTTGCTCATATCAGCATCGCGAGGTGGTTGAGGCATGTACTGGCTGCCTAGGTGCACCATCTGGGTCCTGAAAGGCTACGCCGCCCTCTACAGCAGACACGATACTCTCGGTGTTCCAACCAACAATGGCATCTGCATAACTTTCTAGCGCTTCGGGGACAACGAAACCCTTGCCGCCGTGCTCATACACTCCAACTATATGCTTGCCGAGTCGCTGCGCTTGCCGAATTTCCCAATCTACCCACGGGCGCGCATGTGTGTTTCTTCCGATCAAGACGATCACCGTCGATGCCCATGACATCTTCATCCTCAGCAAGCGCCGAATTGTGCCATCTTTTACCAGCCCTTGAGTCAAGCGCCGTTCGTTGGCCGGCTTTGCCCGGATAGAGCTATTTCGAATCTCATGACCATTGCTCTTGAGGAGGTTTGTCAAATCGGACACCCGTTGGTCATCTGCATGGTGGTGGCTTATGAAAACGTGCCTACGGGATGCCATCTTGCCTCCTAGTTACTGCGGGACTCGCCACCGGCCCCTGAGATTGTCGTGCGAAACACGTTATCAAACAATTGTGGCCACGAGGCGATGAGTGGCTATTGCTGAGCGGGTAGTAAGAAACATACCCCTATAAGGAGGCATTAGGCAAAGGATGGAGCCTGCCGTTCAAGAAGCGATTTCTACCACTGATTACTTTCGATTCGCAGTAGACGAGAACCTTGCAGTCACAGTGCAGGTTAGCCCGGTGGCAGCGGCGGTCGTCGCAATCCTGATAATTGTTATAGTAGCCGCCCGGTGTATCATATTCGAAAGGCATCTGCCTGATTTCGAAATCGATGAGGCCGAGTTCGGCTTGGGCGATCAGAAGGTGATCCTGAAACCAAACAATGTGGACAGAGCTGTGGCCTATAAAATATGGGTGGAGCTTAGTACCCGAAAAATCGGGCTTCCGATCGACTGGGACAACGACGTAATCAGCGAAATATACGATAGCTGGTATGAATTCTTCGCCATAACAAGGGAACTAATCAAGGATGTTCCTGTGCAGAAGTTTGAAAGAGAGTCTACCCAAAAGGTAATCAATCTCTCGATTGAGGTTCTCAATATAGCACTGCGACCACACCTAACCCGGTGGCAGGCTCGGTTCAGACGTTGGTATGCGTGGCAACTAGAGAAAGACAAAGAAGCCGCTTTGAACCCTCAGGACATACAAAGGGAATTGCCAGACTACGGGGAACTTGTTGCAGATATGAAGGTGATAAACAATAGACTAATAGTGTACCGTGCAAAAATGCGAGCTCTTGTCACCGCGCCAGTTAAGGCGTCACCTCGTGTGCGCTCTTCTCCGTCAGAGCCCTTGTGAACGGCTTTGTAGCAATCCCTCTCGCCCCCATGGTGCGGGGGGAAATCGCGCCATCGGAGAGTCGCGTCCTGCGCGATCCGATCAGGCGGCACGCCCGGTCCGGGTGCCCGGTGCTTGCAGCACCGACCCGGTTCGTAGCTCAAATCAGTCCACTGGACTGATTTGCCGGCACGCCAAGCGGCGGGCCGTCGCTACTCATCCCCCATCTTCAGCGCCTGGATGAACGCCTCCTGCGGAATCTCCACACTCCCGAACTGGCGCATGCGCTTTTTGCCGGCTTTCTGCTTTTCCAGCAGCTTGCGCTTGCGGGTGGCGTCGCCGCCATAGCATTTGGCGGTCACGTCCTTGCGCAGCGCGCGCACGGTTTCGCGGGCGATGATCTTGCCGCCGGTAGCGGTTTCACGCCGCCTGCGTCAGTACATCCATCGGCAAATGCCGCTTGGCCTCCAGCACTTCCATGCCGACGATGCGGCCGTCCGCGTCGTAATCGAGCACGATTCCTGGCGTCACTTCTTCGCTCTCGCGGACATGGCCGGTCGAGAAGCGGATATAGGCTGCGTCGACTTCGGGGCCATAGGTCACGATAGGAGTCATTGCGGCCTCCGTGCGCTGAGCAGGGCCGACTGAGCATATCGGATAGATGTGGATGGCGACAGGCGTAGGCGCATTGCGTGGGGCCGCCCCCTCCACCGGCTGCGCCGGTCCTGACGCCATTCGGCCATAGGCCTCTTGGCCTTCTCGGGGAAATTGCTCCACCGGAGCGATTTCTGATCCCTCAAAGTCCCCCGTAAACGGGGGAGGATCACCGCGAGGGCGGTGCGGGGGAAATCGCGCCATCGGAGAGTCGCGTCCTGCGCGATCCGGTCAGGCGGCACGCCCGGTCCGGGTGCCCGGTGCTTGCAGCACCGACCCGGTTCGTAGCTCAAATCAGTCCACTGGACTGATTTGCCGGCACGCCAAGCGGCGGGCCGTCGCTACTCATCCCCCATCTTCAGCGCCTGGATGAACGCCTCCTGCGGAATCTCCACACTCCCGAACTGGCGCATGCGCTTTTTGCCGGCTTTCTGCTTTTCCAGCAGCTTGCGCTTGCGGGTGGCGTCGCCGCCATAGCATTTGGCGGTCACGTCCTTGCGCAGCGCGCGCACGGTTTCGCGGGCGATGATCTTGCCGCCGATCGCCGCCTGGATGGGGATGACGAACAGGTGCGGCGGGATCAGCTCCTTGAGCTTTTCGCACATCTGCCGCCCGCGCGCCTCGGCGGCGGTGCGGTGCACCAGCATCGAGAGCGCATCCACCGGCTCGGCATTGACGAGGATGGAGAGCTTGACGAGGTCGCCCTCGCGATAATCGGCGAGGTTGTAGTCGAAGCTGGCATAGCCCTTGGAGATCGATTTCAGCCGGTCGTAGAAATCGAACACCACCTCGTTGAGCGGCAGGTCGTATTCCACCATGGCGCGGCTGCCGACATAGGAGAGGTTGCGCTGGATGCCGCGCCGGTCCTGGCAGAGCTTGAGGATGGCGCCCAGATACTCGTCGGGGGTGAGGATGGTGGCCTTGATCCAGGGTTCGGCGATGCGGTCGATCTTGACCACGTCCGGCAGGTCGGCCGGATTGTGCAACAGCTGCATCTCGCCATTGGTCATGTGCACTTCGTAGACCACGCTCGGCGCGGTGGCGATGAGATCGAGATCGAACTCGCGCGCCAGCCGCTCCTGGATGATCTCGAGATGGAGGAGCCCCAGGAAGCCGCAGCGGAAGCCGAAGCCGAGCGCGGCCGAAGTCTCCATCTCGAACGAGAAGCTGGCGTCGTTCAGCCTGAGCTTCCCCATCGCCTCGCGCAGCGCCTCGAAATCCGACGCATCGACCGGGAAGAGGCCGCAGAACACCACGGGCTGCGCCGGGCGGAAGCCGGGGAGCGGGGTCTCGGTGGGTTTCCTGTCATCGGTGATGGTGTCGCCGACATTGGTATCGGCCACCTGCTTGATCGAGGCGGTGAAAAAGCCGATCTCGCCGGGGCCGAGCTCGCCGGTATCGACCAGCTTGGGGGTGAAGACGCCGACCCGGTCGAGCTCATAGGCCGCCTTGGTCGCCATCATGCGGATCTTCTGGCCCTTCCTGATGGTGCCGTCGACCACGCGGATCAGCACCACGACGCCGAGATAGGTGTCGTACCAGCTGTCGACCAGCAGCGCCTTGAGCGGGGCCGCCGGATCGCCCTTGGGCGCGGGCAGGCGATGGACGATGGCTTCCAGCACGGTGTCGATGCCGAGCCCGGTCTTGGCGGAAATCTCCAGCGCGTCGGAGGCGTCGAGCCCGATCACGTCCTCGATCTGCTGCTTTACGCGATCGATGTCGGCGGCGGGGAGATCCACCTTGTTGAGCACCGGCACGATCTCGTGGTTCGCATCGAGCGCGTGATAGACATTGGCGAGGGTCTGCGCCTCGACGCCCTGGGAGGCATCGACGACGAGCAGCGAGCCCTCGACGGCGGCCATGGAGCGGCTGACTTCATAGGCGAAGTCGACATGGCCGGGCGTGTCGATCAGGTTGAGGACGTAGGTCTCGCCGTTCTCGGCCTTGTAGCTCAGCCGGACGGTCTGCGCCTTGATGGTGATGCCACGCTCGCGCTCGATATCCATCGAATCGAGCACCTGCTCCTTCATCTCGCGCTGGTCCAGCCCGCCGGTCATCTGGATGAGCCGGTCGGCGAGGGTCGACTTGCCGTGATCGATATGGGCGACGATGGAGAAGTTGCGGATGTGGTCGAGGGGTACGGGCATCTCATATCCAGTTGCGCGCTGCCGCGCGGCCTGGTTCGGCTGATACCAGAGCCAGAGGGTCCGGCAAAGATGGTTTCGGGCCGGTTAACAGCGACGCAAAGCCTCAAGGCCGAGGGTGAGATTCCGCGCTTGCCGGTGCCCGCGACGCTGCCTAGGCTTTCCCGGCCTGATGCGGAGACGGACATGCTGAAGCACGCGACCCTGTTTGCCGGACTGGTTTCGGCCATGCTGCCAGCGACGGCGGCGGGCGCAACGGAGTGGCGCTACGAGAACCCCGGCATGCCGATCGCTTATGTGGATACCGGCACGGCGCAGTTCCACTTCGCCTGCCGCGGCGGCGAGCTCGCCATGGGCTTCGGCGTGATCGGGCCGGATGGTCCGGTGGCGGCGGCGAGCGCGATGAACCTCTCGATCACCCCCGATCCCGCCCCCGGCAGCGCGCCGGGCAGCGGCAATACCAGCTATGCGCAGGAGATTCCGCTGCTCCACGCCGAAAGCAGCTGGATGGTGATCCGCGGCCCGGTGGCGCGGACATGGGCCCGCATCGCGCAGCGGGCGCGCAACGAACTGCGCCTCGCCTTCGTCCGGCGCGACGGTAATGGCCGGCTCGACTATTTCAATGCGACGCGTTTCGGGGCCGCCGGGTCCTCGGCGGCGATCCAGCGCGTGCTCGACCGCTGCGGCTGAGGCAGCCCGTGGCGGCAACCGGCGAAGGCCTCCGCGCGTTCGGGCCGCATGCGCATGCTGCTGCTCCCGCTGTTGATCGCTGCCGGATTGCCTGCCCTTGCCGCGCCGGAACCGGCCTTGCCGCGCGCTCGCCCGGCCAGCGGGCCGGTGGAGATCGCGCCGCTGGTGCCGCTGCCGCGTCCGCGGCCCGAGCCGGTCGCGGCGGACGCACCGGCCGAGAGCGAGGAGCCGGAGGAGGCGGGCGAGGCTGAAGCCGAGGACGCGGACGCACCGGAGGCGGAGGCCGCGCCCGCCCCGCCGCCGCGCGACTACCAGACCGCCTGCCCCGCCGTGCTCGCAGGCGCCGTCGAGGCCGAGGCGCTGCCGCCGATCCGCGACGGGCAGTGCTTTGCCGCATCGCCGCTGGCGCTGAGCGCGGTGGTCGTCAACGGCCGGACGCTGGCGCTGCCGGAGGGGGTGGTGACCGATTGCGGCATGGCGACGGCGCTGCCGGGCTGGCTCGCGACCGTCGACAGCTGGCTCGCAGCGCGCGAGAACACCCGCATCGCCGAGGTGCTGGTCGGCACCTCCTATATGTGCCGCAACGTCAACAATGCCGCGACGGGCAATCTCAGCTTTCACGGCTTCGCCGCCGCGCTCGACATCAGCGGCTTCCGGCTTGCCGACGGCCGCACGGTGACGCTCGCGGCCGACTGGGGCGCACCAGGCCCGGCCGGCGCCGACACCGGCCGCATCCTCCGCTTCGCGCACGAGGCGGCCTGCGCGAGCTTCACCACGGTGCTGGGCCCGGAGGCCAATGCGCTCCACCGCGACCACCTGCATCTCGACCTCGGCTGCCATGGCCGGAGCTGCACGGCGCGGATATGCGAGTAGGGGTGGGGTCGGCGCCCCGCCGCGACGGCCCCCTCAGGCCTTGCTGCCGACGCCGGACGGGCGATCCAAGCTGCCGACGACTAGATCGGGCGCGCGATTACGGCAAAGGGCGTGGGGCCGGGCGTCCAGGCGGCGCCGGTGAGGATGTCCAGCGGCTCCGTGCAGGCGAAGCCGGACTCGGCCAGCTCCGCTGCAAGGTCGGCGGGGTCGAAATACTGGATCCAGTTGAAGATCTCGAACTCCCCATCCGGGTGGCAGATGCGGTAGCGGTCGAGGCTGATGGCCTCGTCCTCGTAGCGATGCGACACCTTGAAGCCGAAATAGTCGCCTGCGGACCAGAAGCCGTTCATGAAGCGGTGCCCGAAGGCGAGGCCGGCGGCAAACTGCTCGAACTGGCCGCGGGAGAAGACGTCGAACACGAAGACGCCGCCCGGAGCGAGCGTTTGCCGCACCTTGCCGAGCAAGCGCCGCCGGCGGTCGGGGCTCATCGGGTTGTAGTCGCCATAGATCAGGGTGACGATATCGGCCGGACTGGGGAGCGGGTCGCGATGGTAGTCGGCCTGCACATAGGCGATGGCCTGCCCGGCAGCGGCCACGGCCGCCCGCGCATGCTGCAGCGACACGATCGAGAAATCAAGGCCCGTGACCATGGCGCCCCGGGCCGCCATGCGGCTCGCATAAAGCCCCGGGCCGCAGCCGAGGTCCAGCACCCGCTTGCCGCCGAGCCCGAGGCGGGCATCGAGCCAGTCGACGAACCCATCGATCACGGCACCGGAGCGGGAGGCGAGATCATGGCTCGCGTCGAGATGGAAGGCCAGCATGCGGCGCGCCACATGCGGATCGGTCCACAGCCGGTCGGTGGTGTAGCGCGAGAAGGGTTCCGGGCGGCGGATGAACTCGGCAAGCTCAAGGTACAATGCTGTCCTCGATGGTCGGAAGCGGCTTGCCCCGGCCGCCGTGCCTGGAGAGAGGGCACGGCGGCCGGTGGCAGCGCGTATGGAACATGGCGCTCCACTAGATCATTCCGCTTTGCAGGTGAACCGTCTCTTGGGACGCGCCGAGTTCTCAGTCGACCTCCCTCCCCTCCGTGGCAGGGCTATCGCATATGGGATTGTGCACCGTTCTCTCGGCGGTTCCCTTCTCCCCTTGAGGGAGAAGGTGGCGCGTAGCGCCGGATGAGGGGTTGCACAATCCGCTAGGATTGTGCCGACCGAAGCGATAGCGGAGGGCGGTTCAGTGCTTGCGGCCCACCCCTCATCCGCCCTTCGGGCACCTTCTCCCTCAAGGGGAGAAGGCGATCACAGCTGGCGCCAATGCCATATGCGATAGCCCTGCCTTCGACGGGGAGGGCTGGGGTGGGGTGACGGGAGCCGGTGAATCAGGCGCTTGTCCGGTGGCTCTCCGCCCCCCACCCTTGATCCCTCCCGCGAAGGGGGAGGGCGACGACTGCAGCAGCGGTGCGTCAGCTCCAACGTGAGACGGTCTAGCACTCGCCGTGCCGATCCTCCATGCCCGTCCCCCTTACCGCCCGTCCCGCTCCTCCGGCGGGTGATAGGGCGGGAGGTCGGCCCAGTCGCGGGCGGTGAAGTGGGCGTAGGGGTCGGTGGGGGTGGCGCGGGGGGCCGGCTTCCGGCGGGTGCGGGGCGGGCGGATGATGAGACCGAAGAGGGACATGAGCAAACTCCTTGTTGCCCCCGCCAATGCCCGGCTGCGGCTGAACCCGCGCTGAACCGGCCGCTCAGCAGCCCGAGGGGCAGGCATCGTTGCCCTGCGGGTGATGCGGCGGCAGATCGTCGAGCTGGCGCGGGGTGAGCCGCTCCAGCGGGTCCCGCGCGGCCGGGCGGGCGAGCAGGGTGGCGACGAGGCGCTGGAGCCTGTAGATTATCTGCATGACAAACCTCCGAGTGTGAGCCGTGATGCGTAGTTTCGCGCTGCAGGCGCACGGCGGCAATCGACAAGAGCTGCGGCGGGGTTTAGAAAATCTCAAATGACATCGCCCTTCCCCATCCCGCTCAATGCGTTGCGCGCCATCGAGATCGTCGCCCGCCGCGGGGCCCTTGCGCCGGCCGCCGAGGAGCTCGGGGTGACGCCGGGGGCCGTCAGCCAGCATCTGCGGCGGGCCGAGGAGCGGCTGGGGCTGGAGCTGTTCGAGCGGACGCGTGATGGCTTACGCCCGACCCAAGCGCTGCAGCAGGTGCTGCCGCAGCTGACGCAGGGCTTCGGCACGCTGGCGGGGGCGCTGCAGGGCCTGCGCGGCACGGCCGAGCACGTGCTGACGCTGACCATGGGCAGCGTGTTTGCCTCGCGCTGGCTGATCTGGCGCATCGCCAAGTTCAGCCGGCGCCATCCCGAGATCGAGGTGCGGCTGGTGGTGACCGGCCGGATGGTCGATTTCGGCACCTCCGATATCGATTGCGGGATTCGCTACGGTGCGGGAGACTGGCCGGGCGTCCGCAGCGAACTGATCGGCGGCACCAGCTACCGGCCGGTCGCCGCACCACCGGTGGCGGCCCGGCTCAGGAGCCCGGAAGACCTTGCCCGGGTGCCGGTGATCCGCGATACGGCCTCGATGATGCCGTGGGGCCCCTGGTTCGCGGTGGCGGGGGTGGGGGTGCCGCCGGCCTTGCAGGGGCCGAGCTACGACGATCCGGCGCTGGCGTTCGACGCGGCGATTTCGGAGCAGGGGGTGCTGATGGCAGTGGACATGATGTCGGCCGATGCCGTGAGCGATGGACGGCTGGTGCGGCCCTTCGCGGAACATGTGGTGAGCGCAACCGGCTACTGGTTCGTCAGCGCCGAGGGGCGGAGCCTGCCGCGCAAGGTGCGCGCCTTCCGCGACTGGCTCGTCGCCGAGGCCGCCGATTCCGCCGACGGCTATGTCGGCCAGCTGCAGCGGAGCCCGGGACGATGAGCGCGCCGCAGACACCGCCGCATTACTGGGACCTGCTGACCGGCGCCGACGAGTCCATGAACCCGCTCGAAGCGGTGCGCTGGGTGCTGGCCGATCTCGCGACCGTGCCCGCCCGCTATCCGCGCTGGCTGCTGGACGACGACAGCGGGCGCGGGTTCACCCTGCATGTGCTGGCGGACGGACCGGGCGACGAACTGCGGCTGGGGCTACGCGCAGAGGGGCTCAGCGTCGACATCAGCTGCAGCCGCGACGCTTCGGGCTATGTGCGCCTCGTCGCGCGCGTCGCGGGCCGTGAGGTGTTCGTGGGCTATCTCGACCGCCCCTTCGAGGAATACGACATCTGGCCGCCCGGCGCCGTATTCGCGCCGCGGCGCACCGAGGAGGCCCCCGGCCGGATCGGCAAGCGCATGAGCTGGATCGTGCTCGACAGCCGCGCCTGGCCGGAGATCGCGCCGCTGGCCAACAGCGCGGGCTTCGTGCTGGCGCGGGCGGAGGAGTAGGGCCGCGGGCGGGTTCGAGCCAGCCCCGCCCCTGTCGTCTCCGCAAGGGCGGCCGTAATGCATTCGGTACCGGGCCAACAGTCATCGCCTTCTTCACCTTCACTCGCTCCACTGGAGCGAGTGATCGCTGCGCGACCGGCTCGAAGTCCCCTTGCGGGAGAAGGTGCCCGAAGGGCGGATGAGGGGTGGTTCGGCAAGGGCACCAAGACCGCCCGTCGCTCCGCTCCGACCGGCACAATCCATGCGGATTGATCGTGTCCCACTGCGTGGTGTAACTGAGGCGAGGCCTCCACGCATATCCGGCTTGGCCGGGTTGGTCAGCGTGCTGGGACTGCCGGCAAGCTGACGAG
>VFQR01000735.1_pt1 | contig 35322 bp, 36 predicted proteins | sample 3512321 | NCBI WGS metagenome assembly VFQR01 (sample SAMN10412374, study PRJNA504923) | tailings metagenome | isolation source: Relicate 3 Philex TSF1 revegetated site | place: Philippines: Tuba, Benguet | collected 2017-08-29 | reverse complement strand
GGCACCTTGCCAAGGTGCATGTCGCGCGTTCGACTCGCGTTACCCGCTTATTTTATTTTTTCTATTTAAGTTTTTTCATAAAATCTAAACTTAAAAAGAGTCTATTTAATCCAGTTTTTTGGTTCGAATAGTTTTTCGTTTCTTTTTTTCAAAAAAAAAAAAGAATGAAAAACTCAAAAAACAAAAACGGGTTCCACCCTTAAAAAAAATGCTGTGCATTTTTTTAAGTAAACCCAATGCTTTTTTTTTATAAAAAAAAAGAATGAAAAGAAATTCTTTTTTTTTCATGCCTTTATTTTCTTTAGAACCGAAAATCAATGAAAATTTTCTTTTATAAATTAAATCGTTTCTATCTTTTTTTTTCTAAAAAAAAAAAAGAAGGAAAAAAAATACTTTTTTCAAAGTTATTACGGAATATGTTAAATCGAGGGTGACGGGACTCGAACCCGCAACTTCCACCGTGACAGGGTGGTGCTCTGACCAATTGAACTACACCCCCTCGATATGGATTTATCATATCACACATCTTTTTTTTAATGTAGAGCTAGCTGTCAGTTCCAGTACAAATTGTCTATTTTATTTATTTTCAAAAGGAGATAAATCTGTCTTTTAATAAGTTTATAGCTGAATAAAAAATTTTTCTCTTACGAAAATAAATGCAAAGCACTTATTTCCTGATTTCGTTTTTTAAATTGAATAGTTTTTTTTCTTTTTTTCAAAAAAAGAAAGAAAAACTCCAGGTTAAAAAACGGCTTTGAAGCGACTTCCGTTTTTTTATTCAATGAGTTTTTCTTTAGAAAAACTTCTGATTCTTAAAAAAAAAGGTTTGAAAAAAATCATTTTTTTCAAACTTTTCTTTTCTTTAGAAGTCGTAGAAAATCCTGAAGAATTTAAATTTTAAATTCTTTAGCTTAAAAAAAAAATTGTCATTCCTTTTGCTTTTTTTAGTTTCTAAATTCTAAACCTACTACGTTTTTAGTAAAAAAAAGTTTATTCTTTTAAAATTTACGGAAAGAGAGGGATTCGAACCCTCGATGATATAACTACCATATAGACGTTCCAGGTCTATACCTTCAACCACTCGGACATCTTTCCTGCTTTTTTATATTATGAAAACTTAAAAAAATCAGTTTGATTTTTTTCAAAAGCTTCAGAAAATAAAGGTTTTGCATTTATTTTCTTAAGGAAGAAACCTTCAAAACAGAAAAAAACGGCATGAAAAAAAAAGAATTTTTTTTTCAAAAGCTGAAGAAAAAAAAGGAATGAAAAAAATCATTTTTTTCATTCCTTTTTTTTCTTTAGAATCGGATAAAAATAATGGTTTTGGTTTAAAAAATCATATAGTTACAATGTTCCTTAAAAAGACATTTTGAAAAGAAGGTACAAACCACATTTCGTTTAAATTTTGTTTTACAGAGTATTAGGTATTTAAACGAAAAACATTAAACTTTTCGAGAATAAAATTCAACTACAAGTAATTCATTAATTTGAAGACTTACCGCTTCACGTGGTATATTATCTCGAACCACAGCACTTAGTTTTTCTTGATTAACTTCTAAATAAGGCGCATCAAGAGTTTTTGTAAAGCTTTGGAGTAAATTTTTAACAAAATTTTGAGAATTGAGTGCTACGGAAATAGAATCATTAACCTTACAAAGAGAACTAGGAATGTCAACACGGCGACCATTGACTACGATGTGACCATGATTGATAAGTTGGCGCGCAGCAGCGATAGTTGGAGCAAATCCTAAACGAAAAATTATAGTATCTAAGCGCATTTCTAAAATCTGTAGTAAAATTTCGCCTGTAGAACCTTTTCTTTTACGAGCTTCACGAACATAACTCATAAGTTGTCTTTCACTTATACCATAGTTAAAACGTAATTTTTGTTTTTCTTTTAAACGTACAGCGTATTGTGACTCTTTCGTTTTTTGATTCCCACCTCCTTTTTTCTTTGGACCATGCTGTCCTGGTGGAAAATCTCGTGTACAATTTTTTTGTGTTAATCCAGGTAATTCGCCTAAACGACGAACAATACGTAATTTCGGACCTCTATATCGAGCCATAAAAAATAGGTTTTAAATAATTATATAACAATCCTGTCTTTTCTTTTTTTAAGACATTATCTATCAATAAACAATTATTTCGAGAACGGCATAAAAAAATGTTCTTAAAAAATTAACAAAACTCTTTATTTTTCTACTTTCTCAAAAAATATCGAGAACCAAAGGGTGCCTAATTTTTTACAAAAAAATAGTTGTTTTAAAAAAGGTTTTCTGAGTCCGCTTTTTTTTCAAAGAAAAAATAATCGGTTGAGTTTTGATTAAAAAACTGTTCTGAACAAAAAACAGAAGTCTTTTTTTTTCAAAAAAAAGAAGCAAAAGTATTTTTTTTACGATTTTTGATAAAAAAACAGTTTTGATGTAAAAACAAGAATGTACTTTTCTTTTCGTTAAATAATTTTTTATTTAATGAAAAGAAAAGTACATTCCGTAAGCATTTTACTTTGTATTAGAGAAAAATTTATTTACAAAACAAATGTCTTTGATCTCAATTATTATTAAAAAGTTTAGAAAAAACAAGGTTTTTTAAAGTGATTTTCTTTTTATACTCCAAGCTGTTTTACCACTTGATATCTAGCTCGTGCTCTTTTGAAAACAAAAGTAGCTTCAACACGTTGTTTTTCACCTTGTGATTGTTCTAATTTTGTTTTAGCTTCTTGAAAAGCAATTTCTGCTTCATCGACACCAATAGTTTGCGCTGATTCAGCCTCATTAACTAAGATTGTCACTTGATTTTGTTTCACTAAAGCAAAACCGCCCATAAGTGCTACAGGATTCCAATTAGAATTCGATCTAATTAAAGTAACACCGATATCTAATGCAGTAATTAAGGGTGCATGATTCGTTAAAACACCCATTTGACCCGTATTAGTGGGAAGAATAATTTCATCGGCTTGATCGTTCCAAAAGATACGATCAGGGGTCATGATGCAAACTTGCAATGTCATAGTTTCAATTTAGATAAATATAAGTTTTTTAAAAAAAATAAAATAAACGTTTCCTGATTCCGTTTTTTTCTTTTTTTTTTTATAAAAAAAAAGAATCAGAAGAGTTTTTCTTTCTTTTTTTTCAAAAAAAAAGAAAGAAAAACTTCACGTAAAAAACGGCTTTTAAGCTTAAGAAAAGAAAGGCATGAAAAAAAAATCTTTTTGATCTTTTTTTTTTGCAAAAAAAAAAGAAAAAAACCTTTCTTTTCTTTAGAATCAGGTTTTTATTAAAAGAGAGGGTGCGAACTTGCCCTCGTATTAAAAAAAAGGAATCAAAAATATTTTATTTTTTTAATTTCGAGTTTTGAACTCTTAAGGTTTCTATAAAATATTTTGTATTCTCGTCTTTTTCTTCTTAGAAAAAAAGCCTAGGCTTTTTTTCTAAGAAGAAAAAGTTTTTTGGAAAAGAAACTCAAACGGAAAAAACTGAAGTAAGAGGAGAAAACAAAAAAAGAGTTAAAAAAACGATGTTTTTTTTTTAGAACTACTATGAAAGTGTTGCTGCTTTAGAAACTGCTTCATCAAGATTACCAACTAAATAAAAAGCTTGTTCAGGAAGATCATCGAGTTCACCGGATAAAATTAGATTAAATCCTTGAATAGTTTCTGCTAAACTTACATATTTTCCAGGTGAACCTGTAAACACTTCGGCAACAAAGAAAGGTTGAGATAAAAATCGTTCAATTTTACGAGCTCGCGCTACAATAAGACGATCTTCTTCAGATAATTCATCTAAGCCCAGAATGGCAATGATATCTTGTAATTCTTTATAACGTTGTAAAGTTTGTTTGACGTTTTGTGCACACTGATAATGTTGATCACCAACAATCCATGGTTGTAACATTGTTGAAGTAGAATCTAAAGGATCTACAGCTGGATAAATTCCTTTAGATGCTAAATTTCGAGAAAGTACTGTTGTTGCATCTAAATGAGCGAAAGTTGTAGCTGGTGCTGGATCTGTTAAATCATCTGCAGGTACATACACAGCTTGGATTGATGTGATACTACCATCTTTTGTCGAGGTAATACGTTCTTGTAACCCACCCATCTCTGTTGCTAAAGTTGGTTGATACCCTACAGCAGACGGCATACGACCTAAAAGTGCTGAAACTTCGGAACCTGCTTGAACAAATCGGAAAATGTTATCAATAAAAAGAAGTACATCTTGTTTATTAATATCACGGAAAAATTCCGCCATTGTTAATGCTGTTAAACCAACACGCATACGTGCTCCTGGTGGCTCATTCATTTGACCATATACAAGTGCTACTTTAGATTCACTAATATTTGACTCATTAATTACACCAGATTCTTTCATTTCCATGTAAAGGTCATTTCCTTCACGTGTACGTTCTCCAACACCACCAAACACAGAAACGCCACCATGCGCTTTTGCGATGTTATTAATTAGTTCCATAATAAGTACAGTTTTCCCTACACCTGCACCACCAAATAAACCAATTTTGCCACCTCGACGATAAGGTGCTAACAGATCAACAACTTTGATTCCGCTTTCAAAAATCGAAAGTTTAGTGTCTAAATCTACAAAAGCTGGTGCTGAACGGTGAATTGGAAGTTGGTCTTTTGTATTTACAGGTCCAAGGTTATCTACTGGTTCCCCAAGAACGTTAAAAATACGACCTAAAGTAGCTGCTCCTACTGGAACATTTAAGGGTTTTCCGCTGTCTAAAACTTCCATTCCACGCATTAAACCATCGGTTGCACTCATTGCTACAGCACGTACACAATGATCACCTAATAATTGTTGAACTTCACATGTTACAGAAATCTCTTGGCCAGCTTCATTTTTACCACCAACGGTTAATGCATTATAAATATTTGGCATTTTCCCTGCTGGAAATGACACATCTAATACTGGACCAATAATTTGTGTAATACGACCACTACTTTTTGTTTCTGTAGAAACGCTCATATTTTATATACTTTTTCCTATGAATTTCTTGTTTTGTTAAATTTTACCTTTTTTTTCTTATCTCATAAAAAACGCAACGTCAAAAAACTGACCTAGGTACGATAAGAAAAAGTAACTAAAACAAGATAATAATTTTAGCGAAACATTCTAAAAAATTCTTCCCAAATTTTTTTATGGAAAGTTTCATTGTTTGATTTATACGGATTCTCTTCTTTCTCATTTAAACCAAAAAACAAAATGTTTTTCTTCTCCTTAGAAAACAAAAGCAAAAGAATATCTTTTGCTTTTGTTTTCTAAGCTGGAAGCCTTTTTTTTAGGGTTTCCTTTTTTGCAAAAAAAAGGGTTTACTGAAAAAAAAATTCTTTTTGATCTTTTTTTTTGCAAAAAAAAAAAAGAAACAAAAGCTTAAGAAAAGAAAGGTTTGAAAAAAATGATTTTTTTCAAACCTTTCTTTTCTTTAGAACTGGAACAGATTAGTTTATCTTTTTCTTTAAAAAAAAAGAATGAAAACCTAAAAAACAAAAAAAGGAAGTCTTACTTAAAAAAAAAATGCTTTGCATTTCTTTTTTAAAATCGAGGACGGGAATGATAAGAAAAGAGTTTCTATTAAAAATAGATCTTTTTTACAAAAGTAAATAGAGTCTATCACGAAAAACAAAGAAGCTCAAGTCCTAATTTGCATGATTAAAAAGTGCTAAAAAAAAAACTCTAAACGATTTATGGAGAAAACGTTATGGTAATAAAAACAAAAAGTCTTTTGTTTTTCTATTTGTTAAAAAGAGCACATTAAAAGAATCAATAGCTACTAAACCACTGTAAACTGATGGACAGAAAGCCTTATTTTTATTATGAGTAGTTTTTTTTTTTCTAACCGTTTTTTCAAACTACCGTCATCCGTCCTCCTAAAAAAAAACGAAAACGAAAATGAGAAAGATGCCGAAATCGCTCTCATTAAACACCAAACGGGGTTGCCTCCGTTTGGTACTATTTTTCTTTCAATAAAATTGAAAGAAACTATAAAACAAGAAAATATTTTCTAAAAATTCTTTCTTTTCATTCTTTTTTTTTATAAAAAAAAAGAAAGGCATGAAAAAAAATTTCTTTTTTATCCTAAAAAAAATAAATGCCTTGCATTTATTTTTTTAAATAGACCTTTTTTTTCTAAAAAAAAGAAAAAAAACTTAAGAAAAGAGAAGTGAAAAAAGAAAATGTATTTTTACGAATTAAATATTAAGTTGATCACCACGACGATACTGTAAGTACGCAGTGACAAATAATCCTGCAATTGTTACTGGAACAAGGCCAAGTACAATACCCGATAAAAGAGCTTCTACCATAGATTTTTTTTAAATTAATTTAATTTTTAAAAGACCAATATAACAAGTTAAAGTGATTACTAGGGCACTCAGTAATAAAGCAATATAACTAAAAATGGTTACCATTGTCAAAAATCCTTAAAATTAACCAAAACTGCAGCTAGTTCTTTTTTTTTTTTTATAAAAAAAAAACGAAAAGCAAAAAATATTTTTTTGCTTTTCGTTTCTGATTCCGTTTTTTTTCTTTTTTTTCTAAAAAAAAGAAAAAAAACGAAATCGAAAACGCATGTTTTGGAAACCATATATGCAATTAAAAATTCATTTCTGCTAATTGAACTTTCTCAAATTGTTTTTTCTTAAGAACTAAGAACACTTGAGCTAAAAGAACAAAAAGGAAGAACACTAATAAACCTTGAATACGAAGTGGGTTTTGTAACACAACTTCTGTTTCACCCTGACCAAAACCGCCAACATTAGGGTTTGTAGTTAAAGCTTGATCGACCCCAACAATGTCACCAATATTGACTACTAATTCTGGTCCTGGTGGGAGTTTCTCCGAAATACTCTCGCCATTGGCAGTTTCAATAGTAAGTGTATATCCACCTTTTTTCCCTGCAGGTTCAATTGCCGTAATTTTTCCAGCAGCAGAGGCTGTAAAAATTGTATTATTACTTTTCGAACCGTCAGGATAGACTTGACCTCGGCCACGATTACCACCAACATAAATCGGGTACTTTAAATAAGAAATTGATTTTGTTTTTGCTGGATCAGGAGATAAAATCGGAAACACCATTTCACTGTATTTCTTCCCAGGAACAGGCCCTACAACGAAAATAGTTTTTTTCTCTGCACTGTATGGTTGAAAATAGAGTTTCCCTACTTTAGCTTTCATCTCTTCTGGGATTCGATCTGGAGGTGCTATTTCAAACCCATCAGGTAAAATAAGTACTGCACCTACATTTAAATCACCTTTTTTTCCATTTGCTAAAACTTGTTTAATTTGTTTATCATATGGAATTTTCACAACTGCTTCAAAAACAGTATCAGGTAAAACAGCCTGAGGAACTTCTATTTCAATAGGTTTTTCAGCTAAATGACAATTCGCACAAACAATACGACCATTCGCTTCACGAGGATTTGCGTAATTTTGTTGTGCAAAAATAGGATAAGCGTTGCTAGATGAAGTTAAAAAGAAACTACAAACTAAAACTAGAACTCCCTTTGACACTAAAGTTGAGAACTTTAAAATGTTCTCATTTTGTCCCCAAAACGAAAAAACAGCATGTTTTTTTAGATTTGGAATGAAATTGAATTCTAACTTGTTAAAATTATACATATAATTTTGAATTTTTTGTGACTAGATTCCTTTTTTTTTAGAAAAAACAAAAAAGATAAGAGCATCAAAAAGTTACTATTTTTGAGAAAGAAAGCTCCTATAAGTTTTTTGCAAACTTTCTTTTTTTTTTTTTAGAAAAAAAAAACGAAAACATTTAAGAAATTTTCTCAACTGTTTTTTTTCTTTTTATTCTTTTTTAGAAAAAAAAAACTAAAAGCTGTCATTTTGATTTATTTTTCCTTCTTTTTTTTAGTTCTTTTTTTTCTTTTTTTTTTTAGAAAAAAAAAAAGAAAAAAAGATCAAAAAGATCAAAATGAAAGAAAGTAAAAAAAAGGATTTTTTGATCCATGAAATTTTCTTCTCGAGAAAAATGAAAGAAATTAAAAAATATGTTAAATTTTTCATTTTTTTCGTGTTTTATTATAACGTAAGACTTGAATTTGTTGAAATAGTACTAATTGATTTTAGGATCAAAATTCTGTATACTAAATTTTAATTAGAAAATCTTACACTCTCTTGAAAAAGCAAGAGCCGCCTTTTCCAGTTCTAAAGAAAATAAAGGCATTTTTTTTTTTTTAATTTTTTTAAACCTTTATTTTCTGATTCCATTTGTTGGTATGAAGTTTTTTGCAAAAAAAACGTTTCTCAACAAAAATGGAAATAGCTTTTGAAAAAAAAATTTTTTCTTTTCTTAAGTAGACCTTTTATTCCGTTTTTTTATTCAAAAAAATAAAAAAAAAAACGGATTAAGGAGAAAAAAATATTCATTTTTAGGATTTGAAAAATTATGAATACAGTTGTTGAAAACTCATTAGAACAAGCACGCCCAGTTTTTCCTTTTACTGCCATCGTTGGTCAAGAGGAAATGAAATTAGCATTAATTTTAAATGTTATTGATCCTAAAATTGGTGGGGTCATGATTATGGGGGATCGAGGAACAGGAAAATCAACTACTGTACGGGCTTTAGTTGATCTTCTACCTGAAATTCAAGTTGTTGCTGATGATCCTTTTAATTCAGATCCTAAAGATCCTGAATTAATGAGTCAAGAAGTTCGTGGAAGACTTCAACGCAAAGAAACAGTTCCAATTACTACAAAAAAAATTTCCATGGTCGATTTACCATTAGGTGCTACTGAAGATCGTGTCTGTGGAACAATTGATATTGAAAAAGCTTTAACAGAAGGTGTTAAAGCTTTTGAACCTGGCCTTTTAGCAAAAGCAAATCGTGGAATTCTTTATGTGGATGAAGTAAATCTTCTCGATGATCATCTTGTAGATGTTCTTTTAGATTCCGCTGCTTCAGGCTGGAATACAGTCGAACGAGAAGGTATTTCAATAAGTCATCCAGCACGATTTATTCTTGTAGGATCTGGAAACCCCGAAGAAGGTGAACTTAGACCTCAATTATTAGATCGTTTTGGTATGCATGCCCAAATAGGTACAGTGAAAGAACCCAATCTTCGGGTTCAAATTGTAGAACAACGTGCTAATTTTGATGCAGCTCCGTTAGAATTCCGAGAAACTTATCAAGATTCACAAGCACAATTGGGAAACCAAATCCTAGAAGCTAGAAATCTTCTTCCACAAATTCAACTTGAGTATGATTATCGAGTAAAAATATCTCAAATTTGCTCAGAATTAGATGTAGATGGTTTACGTGGGGATTTAGTAACAAATCGTGCAAGTAAAGCTATTGCTTCTTTTGAAGGACGGACAGAAGTTACTCCAGAAGATATTTTTAGAGTAATTCCTCTTTGTTTGCGTCATAGATTACGTAAAGATCCTTTAGAATCTATTGATTCTGGTGATAAAGTCCGAGATATTTTTAAACGTGTTTTTGGATACGAGTAAAAAAATCCAAGTTGAATACTTTCCTTTAAAATATTAAAAGGATAGGTTAAATTTTTAAAGAAAAGAAAGGCATTTTTCTTTTTTAGAAAAAAAAGAAAAATGCCTTTCTTTTCTTTAGAAATGGGAACCAGAAAAAACGGTGTTTTAGAAGTTTTTTTTACGGGCTCATCGTCTAATGGATAAGACACGCGCCTTCTAAGCGTCTAATGTAGGTTCGAGTCCTACTGAGCTCAAAGGAACTACCGGATAAAAAACATCCGTTTTTTATTTTGTTTTCTTTTTTTTAAAAGAAAACAAAAAAGAATTTATTCCATTTTGATTCTTTTAAAAAAAAGAATCAAAATGGAATAAGAAATTATGAAATTTTTACTTTTGCACCAGCATCTTCTAATTGTTTTTTCGATGCTTCAGCGTCATCTTTTGAAACACCTTGTTGAATAACTTTTGGTAGGGAAGTAATTGCTTCTTTTGCTTCCTTCAAATCAAGAGAAGTTAAATTTCGAACAACTTTAAGAACCGGAACACGCTTGTCACTAGCTACATCTTCAATAATAACATCAAAAGTTGTTTTTTCTTCAACAATCTCTGCAGCAGCGGTACCTGCGCCGCCAGGAGCTGCCATAAAACCGCCACCAACAGGTGCTGAAGCATCAACCCCAAAAGTTTCTTCAATTTGTGAAACTAATTCTGCGGCTTCTAATAAAGTGATCGACTTGAGTATGTCGAGAATTTCATTTGTTTTTGTAGACATAAAAAATTGTTTCCTTTTAATAGTTAAGTAACAAAAACCTTAAAACGTTAATAAAAACAGTTAGAAAAAAACACTAGTTTTTTCTTTCTTTTTCAAAAAAAAGAAAGACGTTTTTTGGTTTTGATGTTTTTTTCGGTTCTAAAGAAAATAAAGGCTTCCAGCGACTTCCATTTTTTGCTTCAATGTGTTTTTCGTTTCTTTTTTTGAAAAAAAGAAACGAAAAACTCCAACTCAAAAAATGGAATCAGAAGAGAAAAAATTTTCCTTTCTTTTCTTTAGGAAGATACTTTACTTTTTGAAGCTTTTGTTTCTTTTTTTTTTTTGCAAAAAAAAAAGATCAAAATTCTTTTTTTTTCATGCCGTTTTTTTGATTTGAGTGTTTCTAGTCTCATTTTTTTCACTGGAGTTTTTTTTTTTAAGACTATTCGAATCCAAAAATGGACTGAAAACTCTTCTGAGCAAAAAACGGAACTGGGCATGAAAAAAAAAGTAATTTTTTTTTCATCAGCCTAAGAAAAAAATGCTTTGCATTTTTTTCTTTAGGGAAAGTAATTGCACTTAAATTTTTTTTCTAGTAATTTTTACTTTGTTTCTGTTTTTTTACTTAAAAAAAAACACGGAATAAAAAACAGACAAAAACATATAAGTTTTTGTAAAAAAATGAAGTTTCATATTTGACTTTCGTAATTCAAAAATTTTAAGTATTTAAAACTCTTAGAAAAGGTGGTATGGTTAAAAAAAAACGTTTTTTTCTCTGCGTTTCGATTCTTTTTTATGTTTTTTTTTGTAAAAAAAAAACAAGAAAAAAAGAAAAGACTAATTAAAAAAAGAGCTTATCGTTTAGAAAATTGTGGAGCTTTACGCGCCTTTTTTAACCCATATTTACGACGTTCTTTAATACGAGCATCGCGTGTTAACAAACCAGGTTTTTTAAATACTTTTCGATACTCGGGAAAAAAATCAACAAAAGCTTTACTTAAAGCTAATTTAACTGCTTGGGCTTGGGCACTTAAGCCACCACCCTCCACAAGAATATGAACGTCATATTTTGTTTCTGTTTTTACGAGATCTCTTGGAGTAAACATGTTTTGTAAATAAACCGCATTATTTTGAAAATAATCCGACGCTTGTTTTCCATTAACCATCACTTTTGTGCCAGTTCCAGGAAGTAATTGTACACGAGCTTTAGCTGTTTTTCTCCCACCAGATTGAGTTGATTGGGATATAGTTTTTGTTATTTTTATCATTGTACTTTTTTCTTTAAAAGGAAGAGTTAAATCTGGTTTCATTTTTTTAGGGAGAATTTTTCATTCTTTTTTTGAAAAAAAAAAGAAACGAAAAACTCTTTTGTTCCAGTTCCGTTTTTTACGTGAAATTTTTCATTAAAAAAACTCTTCAATTTAAAAAACGGAATCAGGAAAAAATGCCTTGCATTTTTTCTTAAGTAAACCCCTTTTTTATACAAAAAAAAAGAAAAAAAACGGAATTAGTTAGATTTTTTACTAATATTTGCAAACTGAAAAAACAAATCTGTTAGGTTTCTTAGTGCAAATTCAACACTTTCTTGAGGGTAAAGGCTTCCATCAGTCCAAATTTCTAGGATAATATATTCTGATCCGTTTTTCGCATTTAGTGATTTGATAACATAATTCACTTTTTGAACAGGCATTGGAACAGTATCCAAAAAAAGTTGATCCTTTGAGTTTCTTTTATTTTGAAGCTGTTGGAAAAAAAGGCTATTTTTCTCTAAAGTAGGCAACTCGTTTGTTGTATCTTGAACATTTCCATCTTCAGTTTTAGCTTGGGCGACAGTTTTAGATTTAAAAGTACCCTCTCTTTTTTCTAATTGAGAAAAGTTTCGAAATTGTAAGTTAAAACGTAATGAGAGTTCTGCTCCACTTGTCAGAGTTGCTATATGAACCTCTGGGGAAACGCATTGAACAGTCTCCGGAAGTCTTATGTCTGCAGCTCGAACTTTTCCAGGACCATTATTTTTTAAAAAACCAAAACCTTGAAAAGTCTCAAATTTTTGGTTTTTCGGGATGCGTGGAACAAAAACAGTCTTTTTTAAGTTTAAAAGAATTTCAAGAACTGTTTCTTCAACATCTGGTAGTACTGCGAATTCGTGGGTTGCTCCTTGTATACGTACATCTGTCATAAGAAACCCCGGCATTTCAGAAAGTAATGCCCGTCGTATAGAATTGCCAAAAGTAAGTGCTTGACCTCGAAAAAATGTTCCTATGTGAAATCTCGCATACAATGAACCCTGATCTTGAACTCGTGACTCAATGCAAGAAACAAATAAATTGTGAGTTTTCATCATAAATTTCTTTCTTTTTTTTAGTTTTAGTTCCGTTTTTTTTTTTTTTACTTTTTTTTTCTTCTTTTTTTTTCAAAAAAAAAAAAGATCAAAAGGGTTTACTTAAAAAAACGGAATCAGAAGACGTGTTTTGCGATTGAGTTTCTTTTTTTTAAGAAAAAAAAACGGAATGAAAACTTCACCTAAAAAAACGGAAGGTCTGCTTAAGAAAATAAATGCTTTGCGTTTCTTTTCTGATTCCGTTTTTTAAATTGAATAGTTTTTCTTTCTTTTTTTGAAAAAAAGAAAGAAAAACTCCAGGTTAAAAAACGGCTTTGAAGCGACTTTCGTTTTTGGATTCAATTAGTTTTTCTTTAAAAAAACTTCTGATTCTTTTTGATCTTTTTTTTTATAAAAAAAAAAAGAAGCAAAAAAAAAAAGAAAAAAAACGGAATCAGAAAAGAAAGGTTTGAAAAAAAAATTTTTTTCAAACCTTTCTTTTCTTTAGAAGTCATCCTAAAAAAAAAATGCAAAGCATTTTTTTTTTAGGATGGAAAGAGATACCAGGTTTTTTTCTGAAATAATTGGTTAAATTCTACGTTTTTTAGGGGGTCTACACCCGTTATGAGGAATGGGGGTAATATCTCGAATAATTGTAATATTTAAACCGGCATCACGTAAGCCGCGTAATGCAGCTTCTCGGCCAGCACCAGCACCTTTTACGTTTACTCGGATTTCTCTCATACCTTGACTTACACACGTTTGTGCTGCATTTTCAGCAGCTTGTTTTGCAGCTAGTGGTGTTTTTTTACGTGCACCTTTAAAACCACAAGCTCCGGCAGAAGACCAGGCTAATACATTTCCCTTGTTTGTTGTAATGGTTACTATAGTATTGTTAAATGTAGATTGTATATGAGCTACACCTAGAAGAACTTTCTCGCGAAATTTTTTTTTCGCACTTTTTTCGATTTTTTTTGCCATAAATCTTTTAATTAAATGTAATTGAAACAACAAAAGAGTTGAAAAAAAAATTTTTCAACTCTTTTCATCCTCTAAATTCAGTCCCATTTTTTTAACGCTTTTGATCTTTTTTTTTAGAAAAAAAAAAAAGAAGTGCTCTCTTAAAAAAAATTTTTTTTGAGGACTTTTGAGTATAATTGTGTTTTTCTCAAAAACCTCATATTTGGGAAAGAATCAATTAAAAATTTTTCGTTTTTATTGTTTATACAATAGAAAGGAAGCTTTATTAACCCTGACGTTGTTTATGTTTTGGATTTTGACAAATTACTCGTAAAGTGCCTTTTCGTTTAATTAATCGACATTTGTCACACATTTTTTTTACTGAAGGACGAACTTTCATAGTGATGTTTTTTCCCTTTTTTTTTTAAGTAGTAAAATTATGTTTTGCTACCAGGTCGAAGTCGAAATGTTATTCGTCCACGATGAAGATCGTAAGGACTTAATTCAACTGCAACACGATCACCTAATAATATACGAATAGAATTGCGTCGTATTTTGCCGGAAACATGAGCGAGAACGAGAAAGCCGTTTTCTAGTTTTACGCGAAACATTCCGTTTGACAAACATTGGGTTACGACGCCTTCCATCTCAATAAGATCAATGTTTTTTCGAGTCAAAGGCCTCCTTTAGTCTTAAAAACTAAGTTTTCAACAAAAACATTTTTGTTAGTTTTTTGCTTATAAAAAATTCACTACTTTTTTTTGATTCGTTTTTATCTTTTTTTTTTCTATTTGTTTTTTTTTTATAAAAAAAAAACATCAAAAAGAACTACAAAAAAAAGTTATTTACCAAACCGAACAAAGAATTTCTCCACCAAGACAAAGTTTTCGAGCTTGTCGATCCGTCATCAACCCTTTTGATGTCGAAAGAATTAAAATCCCCATACCACCAAGTACTTTTGGTATTTCTCGAGAATTTGTATAAATTCTCAGGCCGGGTTTACTAATTCGTTTTAAATTTGTAATGCAAGGTTTTCCTACGCCATAATTTCCAAATGACGCAAAATCTTGATATTTTAAATCAACAATGAGTTCATTGGTATTGGTTTCGGAAAAAGAAAAGGTTTTAATAAAACCTTCTTGCTCAAGAATTTGGCACATTTTCTCATGTACTTTTGTTTTTGGGAGCGAAACACTTGTTTTTTTAGCTAAATTCGCATTTCGAATTCGCGTTAACATGTCGCTGATTGTATCGTTTACCATGTTTTCAAACTCTTTTTTTTTTTACCAACGGATGCTTTTTTTTCACGCCTTTCTCTTCTTTAAAACTAAAAAAAATTTATATTTTTTTTAGTTTTGGTTCTAAAGAAAAGAAAGGTTTGAAAAAATAATTTTTTCAAACCTTTCTTTTCTTAAGTTTAAAAGCCGTTTTTTTATCCGGATAATTTTAATTATTTAGTTCTAAAAAAAAGAAAAGGATATTTTTTTTCTTTTCTTTAGAAGTAGAACCAAAACGGTTTTTTTTGCGAGAATGGAAAGGGGTCACTTTGTCCTAAAACCCTTGAAATTGCTTTTTTCTTTAATGTTTTTTTTCTTTTTGATCTTTTTTTTTTTATTTGTTTTTTTTTTTACAAAAAAAAAAGAAATAAAAAAAAAGAAAAAAAAGAAATAGAAAAAAAGAATAAAAAAGATCTAAAAAAAATATTTTTTTTAGACATTAATTTTTAAAAGGCATTCCAAATGTTTTAAATAAAGCCATAGCTTCTTTATCCGTTTTTGCTGTTGTAACTATTGAAACATCCATTCCACGAATTTGATCAATTTTATCATAATCGATTTCGGGAAACATTAATTGTTCTTCAAGTCCTAAACTATAATTACCACGCCCATCAAAACTTTTTCGACTTACACCTTGAAAATCTCGTATACGCGGAAGAGCTAAATTAATGAGACGATCTAAAAACGCATACATTTTATCTCCACGTAAAGTAACAACAAGGCCAACAGGCATTTTTTCACGAAGTTTAAAACTTGCAATGGCTTTTTTTGATCGAGTGACTACACCTTGTTGCCCGGTAATAATACTTAGTTCTTTAGAACAAGATTCTAAAACTTTCGCATTTTGTGAAGCATCGCCAAGGCCTCGATTAATGACAATTTTGTCTAATTTAGGAACCTGATGTTTATTTTTATAGTGAAATTCTTTTATCAACTGAGGTATACTTTGTTCTTGATAAAAACTGTCTAAACGTTGCACCATATTAAAAAACCCTCTTTTTACTTATATCCTAGGCTTTATAAGACTTCCGGTGCCAGCGAAATAATTTTTGTAAAATTACCATCACGTAGTTCACGTGCTACCGGACCAAAAACTCGAGTTCCCCGAGGATTATTTTCTTTATTTATAATAACTGCAGCGTTTTCGTCAAAGCGAATACTTGTTCCATTTACTCTTCGTACGTTTTTTCGTGTACGAACAATGACTGCGCGAACAATATCAGATCTTTTAACAGGCATGTTTGGAGTAGCATCTTTGACTACAGCAATAATAATATCACCAACTGTAGCTGCTCTTTGTTTCCCACCTCCTAAAACTCGAATACACATGAGTTCACGGGCACCTGTATTGTCTGCCACTCGAAGATACGTTTGTGGTTGAATCATAACACTACCTTTTTTTTGTTTTTCCTTCCACTTCTAAAGAAAATAAAGGTTTTTTTCTTTTTTTTTTATAAAAAAAAAAGATCAAAAGAATCAAAATTCTTTTTTTTCATGTCTTTATTTTCTTAAGCTTTTGAAAAAAAATTCTTTTTTTTCATGCCGTTTTTTTGGTATAAATTTTTTTTTTTAAACTAGAGACTTTTTTTCTAAAAAAAAAAAAACGGAATTAAAAATTAAAAGCGAACTTCTTAATTTTTTGCGCTGCTGGATTATATTCCAACTCTTTTTTTAACTTTTTTTCTCGATTAATCCGATGTTTTTTCTTTTCGATCTTTTTTTTTCCTTCTTTTTGATCTTTTTTTTTCTAAAAAAAAAAGATCAAAAAGAAGGAAAAAAAAAGAAGAAGCAAAAGAAAATTTTTTAGTTTTCCAGTTCTAAAGAAAAAAAAAGAAAATCCTTTCTTTTCTTAAACTTAAAAGCAGTTTTTTCCTGGTTTCGTGTTTTGATCCAAAAAGGTTTTTTTTTAAGAAAAAAAGAAAAACTCAATCACAAAACAAGAAATTAAAATTTCAGTTCAAAAAACAGGTCCCATCCTTCTTTTTTTTTTTGAAAAAAAAAAGATAGGCATGAAAAAAAAATTCTTTTTTATCCTTAAAAAAATAAATGCCTTGCATTTATTTTTTTAAGTAAACCTTTTTTTTCTAAAAAAAAAGAAAAAAAGCTTAAGAAAAGCAAAAAAATATCTTTTTCTTTTCTTTAGAACTAGGATCTACTTTTTTCTTTTACTTTACAAGAATTTGTGTTTTTACTGGTAATTTAGAAGCTGCTAATCGAAGAGCCACTCGAGCGACACTTTCGGGAACCCCTTTTAATTCGTATAAAACTTTCCCGGGTCTTACTACTGCGACCCAAAATTCAGGAGCTCCTTTCCCCGACCCCATTCGTGTTTCAGCGGGACGCATAGTAACGGGTTTATCAGGAAAAAGACGAATCCAAATTTGACCACCTCTTCGTACTTGTCGTGTCATTGCACGACGAGCTGCCTCAATTTGCCGAGATGTAATCCAAGAGGCTTCTAAAGATTGTAATGCATAATCACCAAACACCACGGTATTTCCACGAGAAGCTTTTCCTCGCATACGACCTCGGTGATGTTTCCGATACTTGGTTCGTTTTGGACTTAACATAAATTTAATTACCTAGTAGTTTGAATCTTTGGATTGTTTCCATTGCTTTGGTCTTTTTCTTTCATTTTTTAAGAAACCAAGAGGTTATTAAAAAAAAAAACTGCTTTTTAAAAAAATAATCTGAGTACGTTTTATTTTTAACGTACGTTACTTATTCTTGTTAGTCGTTCACCACGAAAAACCCAAATTTTAATACCTAAAAGCCCAAAAATTGTTTTAGCTGGTTTAGATGAGTAATCAATATCTGCACGCAATGTTTGTAAAGGAACTGGACCTTCACGAACATCTTCCGAACGAGCAATATCGGCACCATTTAAACGCCCAGAAATTTGAACTTTAATTCCTTTCACACCAGCACGTAAAGCTCTTTGAACAGTTTGTCGCATTGCACGTCTGAAAGGTTTTCGTTGTTCTAATTCTTCTACTAATTTTTCTGCCAGGACTTCAGCGTAAGCTTCTGGTGCTCGAAGAGGTTTTACGGATAAACGAAGATGAATAGTGCCTGGCTCTGCTAGATTACGTTTTCTATAAAAAATTTGAAGTTGTTTTACAAGTTCCTCTTGTAAACGCTCTAAACCTTTTGAATCATTACCTGCAATTTGTCGAAGACGAGCTGCATAAATTTGTATTCCTAGAGAAGGCGAATCAACATCTTGTCTTTGAATTTCAATATGTGTGATTCCAGCACCAATATATTTTTTTTTAATAAAATTTCTTAAAAAACTGGCATCTTGGATCCATAAAGCGGACTTTTGAGGAGTTGTGCACCAATAACTGCGATGTTTTTGAGTGATTCCAAGCCGAAATCCGATTGGATGTACTTTTTGTCCCATAAGCTGTTTATCGTTTTGATTTTTTATCTTTTTTCACATGACCACGAAAAGTCCGAGTTGGTGCAAATTCACCTAATTTATGACCTACCATTTGATCTGTAATAAAGACTGGAATATGTTCGCGCCCATTATGGACAGCGATCGTATGTCCAATCATCAACGGAACAATTGTGGATGAACGCGACCATGTTTTAATTACTTTTTTGTCACCCTGTGTGTTTAATCTTTCAACTTTTTCAAGTAAATGATTTGCTACAAAAGGGGCTTTCTTTAATGATCTTGCCATATCTTTCTACACCTCTCAACTGATACAGTGAAATTTGTTTCTTTTTGAAATTGTTGGTTTCCTTTCTACTTCCATAAGAAAATAAATGCAAAGCATTTATTTTCTTAAGCTTTTTTATTCTTTTTTTCTAAAAAAAAAAGCCTTTATTTTCTTTAAAACTAGGAATATACAAAAAAAAATGATTTTTTTAAGGTTTTCTCAAAAAACTTTGTTTTTTGAGAATAGCCCTCCTATCTATTTTCTTCGCTGAAGAATTAGAGCAGCGCTAAATTTTTTACGTTTCCGTGTTTTAGCGCCTAACGCAGGTCTACCCCACGGGCTTACTGGACGAGCTCGGCCTATTGGCGCACGACCTTCACCACCACCATGCGGGTGATCCACAGGGTTCATTGCTGAACCACGAACATGAGGACGACGGCCGAGCCAACGACTCCGTCCTGCTTTTCCTAAAGTTAAATTGAAAGCATCAATATTGCCAACACGACCAATTGTTGCCCAACAATTTTGAGACACTAAACGAACTTCGCCTGAAGGAAGGCGAAGGCTTGCCCATGTGCCTTCTTTGGCTACAATTTGTGCTACGGTGCCTGCAGCTCGTACTAATTGCCCACCAGACCCTGGTTGTAATTCAATATTATGAACTTCAGTACCTAACGGTATTTTGACAAGGGGTAAACAATTACCAATGGCTATGGAAGCTTCTGGTGAAGCAATAATAGTTTGCCCAACTTGTAGACCTACTGGATGTAAAATATATTTTTTCTCACCATCTTGATAATTAACCAGAGCAATTCTGGCATTACGGTTTGGATCATACTCAATATAAGATACTTTTGCTGGTACATTTACTTTTGCTCTTGCAAAATCTATTTCACGATAGAGTCTTTTATGACCACCACCACGATGTCGACTTGTAATAATTCCTCTGTTATTTCGCCCTTTCGAACGAGACCACCAAGATGTCAAAGCTTTTTCAGGTTTTTTGTGAGTTATTTCTGAAAAATCTAACACAGACCCATGTCGTGTTCCTGGTGTGGCAGCTTTAAAAAAACGAATAGCCATAGTCTAGGTTGGTTGTTATAGCTTTTTATCAAACAAGCAAGTTTTTAAGCTTTTTTCTTCATGCCATTTTTTTTTTTAGAAAAAAAAACGAAAATCAAGATAAAGCCTTTATTTTCTTAAGCTTTTTTTTCTTTTTTTTTTTGCAAAAAAAAAAAGATCAAATTTCTTTTTTATTCTTTTTTTTTAGAAAAAAAGAATAATGCCTAGAGAGAAAAAATGCTTTGCATTTTTTTTCTCAGGGTGGAACCCGTTTTGTGATGAGAAGAATTTAAAGACCTTGGGAAATTCAGAGTTTTCTCAAGGTTCTGTCTTTTATTTCAATAAAGTCACGTCAGAATCCACAGTAACTATAACTCTTTTATAACTAGGTTTCGAGCCGAGCCTATTTGTTTTTCGTGGAGGTCTGTGTGTATTTACTGCCAGCACTTTTACGTTAAAAAACTCTTCAATAATTTTTCGAATTTGCGGTTTTGTGATTCGTACGTCTACATCAAAGCTTAATTGATTATTTTCAACCAATCGAGTAGTTTTTTCCGTACGGATCACTGGATATTTCACCAAATCTAGCATCATAAGTACGTTTGTTGTAATAAATTTCTAGCGACAAGTCAATCAAAAATACACAGTATTTAAAAAATGTTTCTAGTTTTGGTTTTTTCCTGATTCTGAAGAAAATAAAAGCAAAAGATTTCTTTTCTTTTTTTTCAAAAAAAAGAAAAGATTTTTTCTTCGAAAAAGGAAGGAAAGTACCTAAAGAATTTAAATTTTAAATTCTTCAGTTTAAAATAAAAGTAAAATTTTTTCAGGTCTTTTGCTTTTATTTTCTTAAGCTTTTTTTTCTTTTTTTTTTACAAAAAAAAGAAAAAAAAACGGTGTCTTGAAAACTCAAAAAAATTGAAATTTTTTTGAGTTTTCAAGAAGGAAGAAGTAAGTAAAATGCTTTTTTAATTTTTTTCTATAAAGAAGAGTAAAAGAGAGGGCCGAGTAAATACAGTACTAAAAACGTTTTTAAAGTTTAAAACTACTCCATCATCTACTCAATGATATTGTGATACGTAGCAACAGTAGATGGAGAAATTTTATTTAAAGAACGGAAAATCCAATACTTAAAAACGGTATCTAAAAAGACTGGAAATGTGGCGACAAAAAGAGACATAAAATCACTATTTTCTGGTAAACCAAAATGTCTTAACAGCCATTCTAAAAAAACTTCCCAACCACGCGGAGAATGAAACCCGACTAAAAGATCGGTTCCTAAAATCAATAAAAACGATTTTGTAGTATCACTTAAACTATATAAAGATTCAGATAAAAAAGCTTTTAAAATGATAATTTGCGGTTTAAGAAGCAAAAAAACAACACTTAGGCTTAAAAAACTTAAAAAATCAGCAAAAAGATTACTTATTGCTTCGATACTTTCAAGATTATAGTTTTTGGCGATTTCAAAACTTTGTTTTTGTAATAACACATTACTTGATGGAGCAAAATCAGTCACAAAAGAATCAAAATAAACTTTTTCTTCAAATCGGTGTAAATCATGTAATGCTCTATTTTCTTGGTAAGAATTCAAAAAAATTTCGTTGTGGTTTTGGTTCCAAATATATTCAACACCAGGTCGAATCAAAAAAGACTTCGAAAGAATGTTAATAAATAATGGTACAAAAATTAAAGTAATTAAACATCTTACAGAAACAATCACTTGATATCGAGAAATTCTAAATTCTTGAATCACAAGCATCTCTGCGCCAGGAAGAAGTTGTTTTCGAAATCTTTCAAAAGTACGTAAAATTGATCGTGGTATTAATCCAGTTTGTTCTCTGGTTCGTTTTTTCATATAATAAAAAGTCTTTTAAAATTTCAACTTCTTTTTTTTTTTTTTTTGATTCTTTTTTTTGAAAAAAAAAGAATCAAAAAAAATCTGTCTTCCCATTCTTTTTTATTCTTCTTTTCTAAAAAAAAAAAGAATAAAAGCTTTAAAAAATTTTACCATAGACACCAAAATTTAAAGTTGTTACTAAAATCTTAGTATACGATTGTGTTACCAAACCTGTCAAGCTCAAAAGCAACTCGTTTGTAGTAAAAAAAGAAAAAACTTTTACATTCCCGTGAATTCTCAAAAACGTTCATGTAAGTTCTTGTAAGTCGTTTATTTAGGATTGTTTTTTGATTTCACTAATAATACTTGTTACATGAAAATCGTTATTTGTTTTAACTTGTCTTTTTTGTCGTTTTAAAAAGCTTTTCATACTATTGGAGTTAAAGCAATAAAGATTACTTAATGGTTAGACTTGTTTAAAGGGAAAGAAAAAAAAAGCTAAAAAAGTTAGATAAAACAAATAAAATATCGTAAAAAAAGCAAATAAGACTTAACTACTCCTTTATTTGTCGAAGCACTCTTTTATGTGCCGAAACGAGTACTTCACTAAATTTACCTCTTTCTAGTAGTTGTTTTTTACTGAAGAAGGTCCAATAAAAAGAGATTTTAGGGAAAGGCATAAATTGCTGCCGCTCGACCAAAAAAACCTTTAGATCTTTCTGGCAACCTTTAGAATTTGCCGTATATACTTGCATTACAGGAATCAGCTATCAAAGAAAAACGAAGAAAAAAATGACATTTTTGTCACTCTTTTTTAAGGTTTATTTGGTCGTTTTTTTCTCGGACGAATTTTATATCGTTGGCACCTTTTCCGAAAAGCATTTATGTCTTTGTTAATTTCTTGTATTAATCTTTGAAACGTGCCGGGTGAGACTCGAGAATTTGGGACTTGCTTGAAAAACTCCGGTAAAAAAAATTTCAGACCAAGAAGAGCAAACAATTCTCTTTGGTCTTGAAAAACAAGAAAAAGAATTCAAATTTTTGTTCAGTTCTTTTTTTACAAAGTCTAGCTTTTTCTTATTTTTTATTTAGGATATTTATTCCAAGTCATTATCAAAACCCTCAAGATTTTTATGCGGATAAAACAAAATTTAAAGCAGTTGCTCAGGCAATAATGGTACAAGCGTCAGCAAAAGTATAACGGTTTTCACCTAAAATAAAGTAAAAATTTTTGTTAGTAATTTTAAAAAAAGTTTTTTGTCCACAGAAAAACAAAACACATTCTCTAAGTCGTTTGAAAGCTAAACCGATTCTTTTTATCTTAAAATGTCGGCAACATAAAGAATTTTCGCTCTAAGTAGTATGCGAAGCTCTTGAGTTTTTTCTTTTTCTTTGGTTTCAGGCTTACTTTTTAGGGAGATTCTTTCGATAAAAAAAAATATGGCTTACATCGGCTTCAGCTCAAATACTAGAGGAACATAAGGGGTTAGTTCATGTTATTCCTTAGTAAAATAGATTTGCTGCCGGAGTAGAGAAAAGGTTATTTGTTTTACTTCTGTTGTTTTTCCTCCAAATTCTCGGCTTCCTCAAAGAAGCCGAGAGTGAATGAGTAGCTAAAGAACTGGTTAACTAGAACACAGAAAGGGCAAATTAAAGGAAATACGAGTTATATACCTTGGTAAGTTTTCTAGTATGGGAATACAGAATTTCACTGAAATGATAATTCAGACCAAGAGACATACAAATACTTTGAAAACTTTATTCTAATCTTTAATAGGTAAAATACGTAACATCTTAAAAAATAAAGCCATAGGTACTTATTTCGTCTAACATTATCTTTCTTTATTCCCTCTAGGGAAATAATAAAGTTAGCAAATGTTTTCTGAATATTTAAAACCTAGCAAATGAATTATCCAATAGATTCGTCATTCATAGTGTTTTGTTTACGCTTCTCGTCCGAATTCAATTAATTAACTAAGCCCAGCCTAAAAAGTCTAAAAAGACTGATTAAACGAAGCAGCATTAATAATGCAAAGTGCTTGTCGCATATATACGCCCCACTAATATTTTATGATAAAAGATATATTACAGGTTGGGTCAAAACCTTTTTAAATGCCATTTAAGGATATAAAAGCTCTTTGAACCAACATCTGAAAAAAAAAGGGTAACTTTAATGAAAAAGTTAAAATTTTATATATTTGAAAATGTTTAAGTTTTTTCGAAAAGTGTGTTTAATTTTAAACCATGACACATTGCGAATAAAATGTATTTTTCGAAAAAAAAATGAAGGAAAGAAAAAGACTGGTTTGAAATTCTCTTGAGTAACGTATATACTATTAAATGTGAAAATAAAAAAATTCATGGGGAGTTTGATCTTGGCTCCGGATGAACGCTGGCGACATACTTAACACATGCACATGGTCTTTTTAGTTGACGAAATTTAAAAAACTATTTTCTTAAAATGACATTATTTTGCCCTCAATACAAAGCCAACGTGAAAAAACTTAAAAAATTCGCAAAACAATCTTTGTTTTCTGAAGAAAACCTATTAACAGAAAAGAATTTTTATCTTTATAACTTAACTTTTAAAAAATTTTTTTTCTTTTATGTTGAAGCTCTTTTTTTAAGAAGCGAACTAGAAAACCCAGTTTTAGACTCCGGGTTGCAAAATTTTTCTTTTAAAGGAAAAAATGAAATTTTGTTTCTTGCTGAAAAAAAGACAAATAATCTTTTAATTGATTGTGAGGTTTTTTCAGAAATCTGGGATTTATACGGTTTTTCTTGTGATGAAAATTTTATAACTAAAAATATAATTGAAAAACAAAACATCGCAAAAAAACAAAATTCAAATTTTCCCATACTTTTCGAAAGCGAAAATAAAAGAGTAAGAGAAGAGAATGCTGATTTTTTATTACTATTTTATAATAACCAGTTACAAACTCTGTTAAAGTCAATCGCCGAAAGAGAAGCTTTCTATTCTTTTTATCTTCAGTTATCTAATCTTTGTGCACTGAAAAGAAACATAGCAAAACTTATTTTTTCTACAGATTGCTCGAATTTTGACTATTTTATAGAACTTCTTGAATTTCGCGGAAATTACAAAAAAATGCTTGAAATAGATTGAACATAAGAAAAACAACATAATTTTACTGTGCGAAATCAAAAATCTCATATAGGTATTTCTTTTTTTTTTTTGAAACTTCGTTTTTACAACAATCGAATTATTCGCATTTATTTTTTGGTTTTACATTATTGTCTCTACTCGAGTTTCGGTCTTTGGAAAACACCGAGAGAGTAAGTAGGCTGTGTAAATCACAAAACCTGCACCCAGAAACTTTCGAGCCCTTGCTGGTCAGAAAAAAAGTAAACTCATGTGAATTAAAAAAACGATTTGAATTAGAACAAAAATTAAACCAAAAAGGGTTTAAACAAAAATATTTGCTTCCTTTTTTACTTTTTTGCAGTTTGTTTCCAGGGTTAGTTATGGCTTGGTTGTTTGGTCGCACACCTGGAGATCTTCCCCTAATAGGAGTATATAGCCAGCCTATAGCTACAATGGCTTCTGGAATTACTCCAAAGGTTACTGATAGACTTGTAAGATCTGAAAACGACGTGCCTGCACATCAACCCACACATCTTCCTCCTGCACAGCCTAGTCAAGTTAATGCCCCCGTAAATATTCCTGCTTCATCCGCAGCTACAACTCAAGTTCCTGAAGTAAAGCCATTAAATTCTGACGAGTTACAATTTTCTGAAACGGGTGCACTGCGAGATGAAGAGGCATCTAAAATTCTAAAGAGTCTTCAAATTAACGCAGGAGCACAAACACAACAAGATCAACTTATTTATTCCAGAAAGCGTCGATTTTCACCTGAACTAAAACTCAGAAGTGTAGCTCAAGCTTGGAGTGATACCGAGTTTGGACCTAATTTACAAAGATTAAAAGAAAGGTTAGCTATGAATTTTTTAGATATTCAACATCAAGCTATTAGAGAAGGTCGACTTCAAGATAAATTGAGTGCTTCATTAGAAATTTACAAAAATGACAGTAAGGCAGAAAAAACCTATCTAGTACAAACCTTAAAACCAGCGAGGGCTGCCTGGAAAAAAGCAACGGTTTCCATTACCGTTACTGAAGAAGAGAAAACGAGTTTGCATCAAGCATATTAAGAAACAAAAAAAGAATGTCAACGGCTTCGAAATGTCGCCGATTCAAGTTTCACAAAAATGAAACACAATAACCGGGCAGATAGAACTGCTAAAAACGTTTTTTTTAAATCTACAGACCTCTTTTTTCTTACTGTACGTGACGTGCAAACGAAAAACGGGATTAGCACTACAAGATCTAATGCTTTACTAAAAGAAGCAACAAACATTAAAGCCCGCTATGCCGCAGATAATACGAACGAATTTCAAGTAAAACCGGAAGAATTCGAATTTATAAAATCGTGTGCTGGTAATAGAAATCAGTTTGGCCGATTAGTAGAAAAATTTAACGTAGTCATAGATGATGCTGGTAATGAGATGGTTGCGAAAACAATAAAACACGCTGGTACATCGGCTAGTTTTGATACCGACGAAAGTACGGCGATTTACGTCAATGAAGCATTTGGTAGACTACCTAATCCAAAATGCGGCGGCAAACGGCCTTTTTATGTCGTTGCGTGGCAAAAGGTCGCAGCTCTCAACCTAATGGAGGCTGAATGTTTGTTTGGTTGGATAGACAAAATGTGCCATCATGCTCTTACGGGTTTAAATCCAGGTGTCACCGATTTTTCATTCTCGCGTCCTCTTGTTGATTTTGCTTTGACATACGCCGACTCCCAAGCAGAACGACAAGCTGGAGATCCTGTAGATTTTGTTGATTTGGTAAATATTTGCTTGCGTGCAAGCCCAGATTTTTTCCAAAATCCAAATCCTTTAAACAAGTTTCCTGGTAAAAAATTTACCATAAAACTCGGAAATCTCGCCCCAAAAATTCCGGACAAGTTTTTAGAACCTACGGTAAAAGAGTGTTTAAATCTCTCTTATCCTTTGCCGCCGCATCTTGTTGGTGTAAAATCGGGTGAAGAACTCGAGAACTATTACAAAGATTTTCAGTTAAAAACAACGGAAGCTGTTAATTATTTAGCAACAGCCACACTTCGGCAAGAACTTTGTATTCAGTCATTTGAGCTTCCGTTTTTTAACCGGGAGAAGTGTGGAGCTTTTCATATCGGTTTTTTAAGAAGTTTTGAGCTCGTATTATTTTAATGTTTCATGTCAAAAAAATATCAAATTATTTTGCGTACAAGTCTTAGGTTTTGCTAAAAATAGAGTCTTTGTTTTAAAAAGATGTTTTTCGAGACAATTCCGTTAAAAAGCGTCTAAAATCTTTTTAATTCGCCGTCTTCTTTTTCTACAGTTTTCTGGTTAACCGAGAAAAATTGGTATGAAACAAAAATGTAAAAAACCTACAAACAGCAAAAAATCTAAAAAAAAAGTAAAGAAGAAAGCTGGCCTGATTTTCTTCTTTACTTTTTTTGAGCCCGAAAAGAAGAAAGAGGAAGATTTGTTTTTTTTATTTAAACCTGCTATAAATATAGATAGAGGAACAAAAAATTTTTTAAGATTTTTCCAAAAAAATCTTAAAAAGAAAACAGAAATTATTTGGTTTACTTTTTTTTTCTTTTTTTAATTAACATGAATAAATTCGAAAACAGTCAATTTTAGAAATTTTGTTCAAAACAACATCATACTTCAATAGTTTTATGGTCGAATCAAATCAAACGAAAAAACAAAAACAGTTTTTTGAAATTAAGAATGCTTTAGAAGCTCTTATTGAAGTACATTTTTATTCTGATCTTGGAGAAACACCATTAATACAGTATTTAGACCAATTTTTTAGTGTCTATAATCGTTTTTTTCGTTTCTATTTGTTCACATACGGCGAAACTATTTTTTTTGACGAAAAAAATTTTTTTTTATATTTTAAAAATAATAATTTTCCGGCTAAAACAAAAAATGAAATTTTAACTTCAGCAAAATTACATGTTTTTTTTACCGAAAATGATTTTTCCTTGTTGAAAACAATTTGGCGGTTTTTTAACGTACAAACTAACTCTGATTTTTTAATAAAAGAATTTGTTGATTATAGAAAGCTCATTAACCAACACATTAAAACAATGGAGAAGGATTTTAGCGGAAGTAGTGTTTCGACACAAACAGAAGATAATTGGTTATACTGTTTTAACTTACATTCCCAAATGGTGTTGGAATTTATGGTGGTAAGACATTGTTTTTTGAATTTTTTCCATCAAATCCCAAAAAATAGTACCTTTAAAGAACAAATTTTTCAACAACTTCTTATAATTGATCAGTGTCTTTTACTTCTAGTCTTTTCACAAATTGAGTTCAAACAAAATTATCAAAAATTTTTAGAAGAACAAAAAAAGATCAAAAAAGCATAATACATGAAAAACAAAAAATCCATAGTGATTACGGAATTAGCACTTTTTTGTTATTTTTTTATCTTGTATGTGGTACTCGGTAAACATCCCAAACATCTTAACACCAAATCACTACCCTCAGAATTACCAAGAGTGGCACAAACACTTCCACCTGAATTTTATCGGCCTTCTTTAACGCGTGGTTGGGGTTCTGCTTTAGGTAAAAGTTCGCCAATTATTGCAATGACACCAAGTACAGGAATTGGAGGAGCAGATGCGACTAAATCAGTTCCTGCAGTTGCTCATGGTCAGACACCGTCTCAAAATCTTTCTGGAAATCAAGCTAGTGGTTTTTCTGATGTTGGCAAGGTAAATAAGTCTCTGTTCGTGGATGTAGTTGAAAACGAAGCTCTCTATACACAAAACCTACCCGAAGGGGTGCACTCATTTCGTGATATTTCGGAAACAGCAGAACTTGTTGATATTGTAGACTCACCAAGAAGGATCTTACATAATCAGCTTGCCATTAAAACAAAACAACCTCGCTATACAATTAATATTCGAGGGCAAGCATTATTAGATGCATTTAAAGACTTACCTGTTGAACAACAAATACAATTTGCAGACAACGTCGCCTATGCGTTTACACTGCAAAAAAGAATCGTTACAATACAATATACTGTATTTGCCAAAACTCACAGCGCCTTTAATCGTTGTGTGCTATGTAAAAATCAATGCGAACAAAACCTTGCGGAATTAAAACAAAACCCTCAGACAAAGGCAAATTCGAGAAAAATTCAACATCTCGAAAAAAAAATTCAACGCATACAGCCCGTAATTGAAGGGATTTACGAGCAACTAAATAATCAGGGAACCAGAATTAAACAAGCAGAAAAAAAGTTAAAAGAAAGAACAGATTATCTTTTTGCTGAATTTCGTTCATCAAGCTCTCTCCCGCCAACTCCAATTAGCTCCCCACCTTCGTCCCCGTCCCTTTCTTTTGTACCTGCACAGGTCAAGTCGGCAGAAGTTGGCCTTATGGAAGAATTACTTCAAATACCTCGAAAATCTCGAACGGACGGCTTAAAAAAGATTTTTGAGTCCAGAAAGTCTTTTTTACAGGAGCATAAAACCCGCTTAGAGACTAAAAAGAGAGATTATATTAAAGAAATCGTGGCGAAAGGAAGGAGCGCAAAGTCTCTGACTGTTGAAGAAAGAAAAACGTATAGAGTCTGGAAACAACTGACGCCTGAAGAAAAGCTTGAGTTCGACGCCAAATGGGTTAAGTCATTAACACCTGTACAACAAAACAAATTAGCTGCTGAAGTAAAGGTTAGTAACGAAGCGTATAAAAAAAGAATGGCCGATCGTGCTGACAGACTTCTTGAAGTACCGGGGAACGAGTTGGCAAAACTTACTGCAGATATTGAATTGTTAAAACAAATAGCGAAGCCGGGAGTTGCCGACCAGGTTATAAACTTATATTCTCTAGAAATAGATCCAACTAATACGGAAACTAGTCTAAAAATAAGAAAATGGGGTGGATCCTCGGATTCAAAAGTGAGCAATACGGTTCGGGACGCAGCATTAATAAAAGAAAACCAGTATCGCCAGCCAGACAAAAATGGGGTCAGTCCTGCAGATCGTGAAGGCGAAAAAGTATTTCTGGAATTAGATGAGTCTCAAATAAACATTCTTCGAGAGATTACTGCCGACCTTAAAAACGTAGTAAGCCCAGCTGAACCCGATCTTGCTATTGCGGCTCAAGACGCGAAAAGAAGTAGTTGGGCTTATCTTTTTAATCAGTCGAAAAATGGTAAATATCTTTCTGACGTGATGTTTGTTTTTGTTCGCACGAGTGATAAATTTCGTGCCAGTAAAAATATTTGTTTTCGAAGTAATTATGCAGAGAAATCACTCGCTAAAAATCAAAAAGACATTTTGAGTCTTGGGCTTCCAGTTGGAACTGGTTTATTAGAGTGTCATCACTACTTATTGAATTCTTTAGGAGGAAGCAATGCCATCTATAATTTATGCTATTTAACGCCCTCAGAACATGCATTGTTACACTGGACTTTGGAATTAGAACGATTTAGCTTAGGGAAGGCTGGAACCTCAGCAAATATATCAGCCGCGGCAGGTCGAGTGACTGCTCTTAGGGAGGCCTTGAAGACCCCATCAGGAGAGTCTCCTACAGGAGGGTCTCAAACAGAAGAGTCTACGAGAGAGTCTTTGGCAGAAGAGTCTACGAGAGAGTCTTTGGCAGAAAAGTCTTCGAGAGAGTCTTTAGCAGGAGAGTCTTTGACAGAAGAGTTTTTAAAAAGAGGGTTTCCTAGCGAAGACCATCTTCTTAAAAGCTTTTCGGGGTCTTCGCTAGGAGAGTCTCTAACAGGAGGGGCTTTAACAGGAGACTCTCCAAAAAAAGAGTAACTAAAGTTAATGAAAAATAGAAAAAAATTTATCAAAATGATGTCAAATACACTTCTTTTAAGTCGTCGACCTAATGTCACTTCTCCCTATTCTTTTTTTTTCTAAAAAAAAGAAAAAACGCTGTAGAAATTTGGTTTGAAAAAAACGTACGAATCTTTCCAACTGGATACGGGGAACGCGTTTGTGATCTTTATTCTAATTTTGAAGTTTTCCTCCAAGACTCTAAAGTAAGCATCGTACTTCCCATTGTAAAAATTGTCCTTTTTATAATACAAGAAGGAAAAAGTAATTCTGATGCATATGTTCCAAAGACCAGAGAACCAGTTATTTCGCATGTTAAACTTGTTTGATTTTTTTGACGCGAAACTTGTTTTTTAAATTTTTTTACAAAAAAATTTAACCATCAACCAGAAACGGGGTTTCCCCCGTTTCTGGTTTAAAGAGAGCTGCTCAAAAAACCTTGGTTTTTTGAAAAGAAAGAATTAGCCGTTAACAGCTGGAGCTTCAACAACCGCTAAATCTAACGGGAAGTTGTGAGCGTTACGCTCATGCATTACTTCCATACCAAGGTTGGCACGGTTGATAATGTCAGCCCAAGTGTTAATAACACGGCCTTGTGAATCTACAACTGATTGGTTGAAGTTGAAACCATTTAAGTTGAAAGCCATAGTTGAAATACCTAAAGCAGTAAACCAAATACCAACAACTGGCCAAGCAGCTAAGAAGAAATGTAATGAACGAGAGTTGTTAAAAGAAGCGTATTGGAAAATTAAACGACCGAAGTAGCCATGAGCTGCAACGATGTTGTAAGTTTCTTCTTCTTGACCGAATTTGTAACCTTCGTTAGCTGATTCGTTCTCAGTTGTTTCACGAATTAGAGAAGAAGTTACAAGTGAACCGTGCATAGCAGAGAATAATGAACCACCAAATACACCGGCAACGCCTAGCATATGGAATGGGTGCATTAGAATGTTCTTTTTGTTCTTCAAAAAAACAATACATAAATATATATACAAATATATTGTATAGTATAATGTTTTTTTAAGAGAGAGGCTCTTTATCCCCTCTCTCCAAATTTCTTTGGAGTATCGGACTATATCATCATTCTGGACTAGTTAAAAACTTAACTGCCAGAAGCTAGGCGCTCGTGGAGTTTCATCACCCGTTCTGGATGGTATACTCTAGTCTCTGAACCTTGCCAACATTCCTGTTGGCCTTGGCTGCTGATTGGCATATCAAAAGTTTTTAAAAAAAGGTATAGTTTTTTGGTCTGTAAAAAGAAAAGAAAATTACTTCGTGTTGGTTTTTTATAGCCAAACGTGTCATGAAAAAGTTTATGAATTGGAGCCCAAAGAGGAATTCCATTGTTTGGATTATATCGTTCTTTAAGTCCCCATTGGAGATGATGAAGGACGATATTCGACGTTTTTCCAGTAACCACACAACAAGTTCCATAGTTTAACCGAACCTGTTTTTCCCATTCTCGATATTCTAAACATCGTCTCCAATTTAATGGATAAAGAGGTTTTCGGGTTGGTCGAACCAAAGCTGCTTGACTCATTTTTTCTCGTGTAGAGTCAGAAAAGACTCGGCTTTTTAATGCGTTGCTTTTCCGTTCTGCTGCACAACAAGGCATCCCTACTCGACTCCGTTTGTAATTGGAAAACGTCGTTTCATAGAGTTTTTTATGTTTAGGACAAAAAAGAGTTAATCTAGAAGTTTGTGTTTCATAGAAACCTTCTCGATATTCATGACCACAGAAATTGATTTTCTGTAATATTTCAGCAAATTTTTCTTTTTTAATGTTTTCAGAGTTATAAAACACCATTTTTTTTTTTTTGAGGGAGCTTTCCAGCAATTCACCTAGTTTTATGAGCACAACATATTTAATAGCTTTTATGCTCAGCTTGGAATACGATCATGAAGTTAAATGTACCAGAAATACCTAAAGGCATACCATCAGAGAAAGAACCTTGACCGATTGGGTAGATGATGAATACAGCTGTTGCTGCAGCAACTGGTGCTGAGTAAGCAACTGCGATCCATGGACGCATACCTAAACGGAAAGATAATTCCCACTCACGACCCATGTAAGAACAGATTCCTAAGAAGAAATGACAAACGATAAGTTGGTAAGGACCACCGTTGTATAACCATTCGTCAAGAGAAGCTGCTTCCCAAATAGGGTAGAAATGTAAACCGATTGCGTTAGAAGTAGGAATAATAGCACCAGAAATGATGTTGTTTCCGTATAAAAGTGAACCAGAAACTGGCTCACGGATACCATCGATATCAACAGGAGGTGCTGCGATAAAAGCGATGATAAACACTGAAGTTGCAGTTAATAAAGTAGGAATCATTAATACACCAAACCAACCGATGTATAAACGGTTTTCAGTGCTAGTAACCCACTCACAAAAACGAGCCCAAAGGCTAGCGCTTTCACGTCTTTCTAAAATTGCTGTCATAAAAATTAAAATGTTTTTTCTTTTTTCCTAAAAAGGAGTTTTTCCCAAAATTAAAAAAATTTAATTTGTTAGGCCCTACTGTAACTAAAATCTAAATCTCAGTCAAGTAACTATTAAAATAAAGATTAAAATAAACAAAAAGGCTACTCGATTTAAATTTAGGTTTTTATATTAATTTGAAAAACTTTTTTTAACAGGTAAAAAAAGAAGAAAAAATACTCTAATTCTTAAGATTTTCAACACATAAATTACTAATAATACAACACTATTTTCTCTATAAGAATTTAAAGCGCACTCTTTGGGAAAAATCAATAATTTTTTCAATTCCAGAATTTCTGTGATACCGATTGGGTATGTAGTTGTACTGAAAAAGTCACGTAAGTATTTAGTGTATTTGCTATAAGAAACGTTTTTACTTGTTTCTAGATTTTTTTTCTAGATTTTTTAGAAATTTCCATCTCTTCTCTGAATTTACCGCTGGTGTTTGCGATAATAAAAAAAGGCTGCTGTGATTTTTTTAACCATTTAATACATTAGTTTAAAAAATAACCGATATATATAGTATACTTTAAGAAAAAAATCTATCCTCTTTAAAAGGGTTAAAGAAAAAAGGGCGTCAATAACAACTAACAGTATTATTTAATTTCACTAAAAAACACAGTATCCTTTAGCATGAAAAAAAGTTCATTGGTCAATTAACAAAAGTTTATGATGTAATTTTTTTTTCAGGCCTATTATTTTTTTTTGTAAAAAAAAGAATAAAAAAGCTCTTTTTTTTCGTGCCTAAATAAAAGCTTTGCTTTTATTAAGCTGATGGAAAAAAAGAGCTTTTTTTTAATAAATATTGTCTTTTTTCAAAAGAAGGGAGCGATAAATATCGAATATAAGCTCTAGAGGCGACGCGTTACGAAGTCAATTAGAAAATAATACGCATCCTAATGCTGTTTTACAAACTTTCGTAAACGCCAATTGCCAATACATTAGTAATGACTGGTTTAAGCGACTTGTGGTTGAGGTTGTAATGGTTCGGCGTTGTTCTTCAATTCACGAAACGTTTAGTAATTATAAGCGTGAATGTGTAGAATTATGTGTCCTGCAAAATACTCTATATAAAAAGGCTGTTTATGAGCTGAGAGATAGTTAGGTAGAACCACCCCGAGCTGTATTTGTGTCCTTAAATCGCAGTTTCTTTCCTCTAGGCCATAGGCCTTTAACAGCCAACATAGTTACAAATTTAAATGGTCTACCTCGCTATCAAATTGAGGCCAAAGGTGGTCATTATTACATACTGAGCCTTTACCGCCGATAAAGTGGTTAAAAAATACCAAATAAAATTTTATGTGAGGTCCTATAATTGTATACAAAAATAGAACGTATTTAAGTCAACCAGGCGTAGTTCGAATTGAGTGTCTTGCAACAAAATTTTCCCTTTTTCAAGACTACGAATGTATATATCTTGATGTTGAGGAGTTTGAATTTAGTTTGGAAGACTTGACTTGTCCTTCCTTAGACGTCATGGGTGATTTTTAGAAGTATGGTTTGAATAGTTTTCAATACGATATTGTAGCAATTGGGAATGAATTTTATGACGAAAAAATTCGAAAACAAGAATTAAAAAACAAAAACAAGCTTGGTCTAATTCTATGTATGGAGAGTAAACAAATTTCTTTTTTTATTTTTTTTAGTTTCTTTTTTCTCTTTTTTTTTATAAAAAAAAAAGAACGAGCTTCTTTTGCTTTTATTTTCTTAAGCTTTTTATTCTTTTGTTTTTACAAAAAAAGTCGTTGACGTTTTCCCAGTTCGGTTTTTTTATTTAATGACAACGATTTCGTCAAAGAAAATTTGTATATATTAGTAAAATAAATGTAAAGGCTTTCCATCAAAAACCAAAAATTTAAGTCATGGAAGAAAAAATTATAAGGGATTTTTCAGGTGTAATTGGAACGCTACTTTCAGATTCCAAACTAAATGGCCTCTTAAAAAAAAAATCGAAACATAACTAATAGAGTTTATTTTGATATCGTTTGAAAAAAACCCTTTAAGACATAATTGTATTTAGTAAGCAAAACAAGAAAAATAAAATTAAAAAAAAGAAAAAAAATAATTTAATTCATAAATACTTAAATACTCATGTTTTTTGGTTTCAGAAAAAAGAGAAAAAAAAGCATTTAGTTTACTAAATGCTTTTTATTAAACACTTTCTTTTTTTTTTTTTTTTGGTAAACTAAATTGGAATACATCATCAATCTTCTAAAAACAGATTTGTCGTTTGTAAGACAAAGGAGTTTTAGTATGTCACATACAGTTAAAATCTACGATACGTGCATTGGTTGTACGCAATGCGTTCGTGCTTGTCCTACTGATGTTTTAGAAATGGTCCCATGGGATGGATGTAAAGCGAGTCAAATTGCTTCTGCACCAAGAACTGAAGATTGTGTAGGCTGCAAACGATGTGAATCTGCTTGCCCTACGGACTTTTTAAGTGTTCGTGTATATTTAGGTTCTGAAACTACTCGAAGCATGGGATTAGCTTACTAATTTTTCTCTAGAGTTTTTATTTTCTTAAGTTTAAAAGCCGTTTTTTTATTTTGCGTTTTTTTTTTACTTTTTTTTGCAAAAAAAAGTAAAAAAAAAACTCAAAATAAAAAACAGAATC
>VFQR01000734.1_pt1 | contig 35340 bp, 29 predicted proteins | sample 3512321 | NCBI WGS metagenome assembly VFQR01 (sample SAMN10412374, study PRJNA504923) | tailings metagenome | isolation source: Relicate 3 Philex TSF1 revegetated site | place: Philippines: Tuba, Benguet | collected 2017-08-29 | reverse complement strand
TTCTCGTCGAACAGGTTCTTGGCGAACACCGTAAGCGTGTAGTTCTCCCACTCCCAACCTGCCCGCGCGTCGACCACGGTGAAGCTATCGACGAACTGCGTTGGGCTGTTGTCGACATCGCCCGTGCTGTAGTAGCCGTCCGTGTGACGCACGTTTGCGCCCAAGAACCAACCGGCAGCCGAGCGATACATCGCGCCCGCCGCGAACGTATAGCCCGGCGCTTCCGGATACTCGTTGCCGGTGAAGTTCTCGCCCGGTCTGTTACCCCTTACGAAGTCGTCGAACTTGGACTGCATCAAGCCGAGAGAGGCGAAGAGCTGCAGCGGCGGGATCGGGCGCCAGCGCGCCTCGAACTCTGCGCCGTAGGCGTGCGAGGCAGCCGCGTTGAGAACTTCACTCACGCGATAGGAGCTGTCGAGCACAACGACCTGCTGATCGGTGTAATCGTAATAGAAAAAGTTGGAGTTGAATTCGAGCGTCTTGCTGAGCCAGTTCGAGCGGTAGGACAGCTCATACGCATCGAGATACTCGGGAGCGACCGTCGAGGTACGCCACCCGCCGCCGGCTTGAGGAGGCAGCGCAATCCACTGCTGGAAGCCCGTCCGGTAACCCTTGTTGTAGGATACGCCGATCGTCTGATTGTCCGTTACATCGTACGAAATACCTGCCTTGGGCAGAAATTCCTCGAACGTCGCCTTCGAATTCGTATCGGTCGGAAAATAGATGTCCCCCTGGAAAGGGATTCCGAAATAGTTATAGAGCCAGTTGAAGGCATTCATGCCAACCGAGGTCTCGGTCGACTTGACCTCATCCCTCAGCAATCGGCCACCCGCATTGAAGACCCAGCGATCCCACCGGTAGCGAAGGTCTGCATAGGCGGCGATGGTGGTCGTGTCGGAACCCGACGTCCCGTCCTGATACGGCAGGGTGATGTCCGGAAGCGACCTTCCTGTGAGATTGACGAGGTATTGAACGCTGGGAATACCCCCCAGGAACGGGATGTGCAGCGACGTGTCGTTGAACGCGGTACGCTCGAAATTCCCGTAGAAGAGACCGAGCACGCCGGATAGTCCGTTGCCGCGGTTTTCGATTTCGAGCCGCAGATCCTGCGTGAAGTCCGTTCCCGCGACGTTGTCGCCGTCACGGATAAGTTCAGCGCCCGCGGCCGTGTAGATTTCGGAATCGGTTTCCGCATACGCGGTTATGCTGCGAACGGTAAGCCCCGGCGCAAACTCATATGAGAGATCGGCCGCATAGTTCTCGACCGTCGCCTCGCGGAAGTCCGTGAACGAGGAGGTGTAGTTGAGCTTGCGTTCGAGGAAATTGGGACCGGAGACGAGGCCGCTGCCCGGCGCATCGTGCGTGCGCGCGGCCGTGAACAGCGCGCTGAAGCCCGGCAGGCTGTCGGGCTCGATCAGAAGCTTGCCGCGCAGCGTATCGTACGCGTCGATCCCCATGTCCTGGTTTTCGGGATCGGCATAGTCGATGCCGCGATCACGCTCGGTTTTGTAACCGGAGATGCGAAAAGCCGACTGCCCCGCGACGATGGGAGCATTCAAAACGAACCCGGCGCCATAGAGATCGTTGGTGCCGACCGTTCCCTCGATGACACCGCCGAGCTTGTAAGTCGGATCATTGGTCTTGACGACGACCGTGCCGCCGATCGCGTTGCGTCCCTGCAGCGTCGACTGCGGCCCGCGCAGGACTTCGACCTGCTCGACGTCCCACAACGCACGCGCACCGCGGCGCACGGCATCGGGGTTCTGGGTCACGCCGTCAACCACGACGCCGATCGCCGGCACGCCGGAAATGTGCTGTAAGCCCGTCTGCCCTTCGGAGTTGAGACCCCGCACGGCGAAGCCGGCGTTCGGGTCTTGCGTGGTGACGACGTTGGCGGCTTGCCCGATCGCCTCGTCGAGATCGCGGATCTGCCGCTCGGAAATGTCCTGCCCCGTGACAACGGCGACGCTGGTCTGAGTGTCGCGGAGGGTGCGGACGACCTTCTCGCCCTCGATGACCTGCTGCTCGAGAGCCGTATCGGAAGCTTCCCCGGCGGCCTGACCGGCCGACTGCGGCGCGCTCTTCCGCAGCTTCGCCTTCTTGACGTTGCGCTTGGCGGGCGCCTCGACGACCAGGCCCGGCAACTCGGTGTATCCCTCCGTTTCCGTGGACGGAACCGCCTCCTGAGCAAAGGCGAGATGCGGCCCGCCCAAGACAAGCGCCAGTGCAAGCGTCGATAAACTCGATTTAACTGCGTTCATCCCTATAACCCCCCGGGAAACAACAACTTCGCGGGGTATTAAAACGGGTCACTGAAACATTGTCTACAAAATTAGTACACAATTGCGTTGCAGGCGAGCAAACGACCGTATGCGGAACACAAAAGATCAGCACGCTGCAAATGAAGTCTTTTTCCGAACCCTGCGGAATGACTCTGCAGCACGCATGTCGGAATGCAGAAGAACGTCCCCAGCCTCTCCAGACACGCGAAAGCCGCGGACGTCTGCCCGCGGCTCCTCGTAAACCCGGTCGTTGCGAAGTGGTTGCTCAGTCCCCGCTGCCTTCCACGGCAGGGGTCGGCGTCGGCGCGCCGCCTTCCTCGCCCGATCCGCTCGCGGATTCGCGGCGCGGACGGCGCACAGGACGGCGCAGAAACTCGGGCTGCTCGTGGTGGGGAACGGCCGCCGCACGCTCTCGCCGCGGTGCCGGAACACTTTCCATATTCACGTCAGGCTGGGGCGCACGATCAGGACGATCCGCCCTGTCCACACGCTCTATACGCTCGGGACGGTCGCCGCGCGGCTCGCCCCGCTGGAAGCGCTCGCCGCGATCACGGTCGCGATCTCCTCTGTCGTGCCGCTCGGAATAGCCACGGTCGCCGCGGTCACGATCCCGGTCGCGGTCCCCGCCGTGACGGTCGCGATTGTGGAACTGACGGCCGCCCCCTTCATGCTGGGTGCGCGGGCCGCGCTCTTCGAAACGCTGCCCCTCGTGACGGCTCTGCCCCTCTCCACGCGAAGGCTGCGCCGCGTAAGGCTGCTGCGGCTGGCCCTCGGCATTGAAGTCGCCATCCTCGTCGCCGAAATCGTCGTTCATCGACACCGGCTCACCGAAGCCCGCCGGCCGCGGACGGCCCATGCCGTTCTGCATGTCACCGCCGCCTTGCGCCATCTGCTGCTCGCGGAAGGCCATGATAATGCGGTTATAATGCTCGGCGTGCTGAAGATAGTTTTCGGCAAGAACCGGGTCGCCGGAAGACTGGGCATCGCGCGCGAGCGCGATGTATTTCTCGGCGATATGAGCAGGCGTACCGCGCAACTTGACGTCCGGCCCCGTGCTTTCGAAGCTTCGCGTCAAAGGATTTTGACCTTTGCGGTTCTGATTATTGTTACCATTATTGTTGTTGTTGCGGCCGCGTCCTCTGCGGTTCTGCTGTCCCTGCCTCATGGGCTCCATTCTCGACAGTTGTGGAAAATAGGCTGCCGCGCTCAAACCGCAGCAGTGAGTACGATCGTTCCCTCGCGGTCCCCTCGGCCCGCGTCCTCGCTAAACCGGTTGCCCGGCAGACTCCAAAAACCCCCAAATAGGCTGCAGCATCCATGCAGCGACCAGGTTCATGCGGGCCCCCGACGCCCGCCACCCAGATCCGTGTTCCTTTACGCGCTCGAACGACAGTGGCATGTCCGAAAGGGAGGAGCATGAATGCGAATGGCGCTCAAGGTTGCTGCCGTGTGCCTGCTAAGTGCGGCACCATCGACGGCACTCATCCGCCTGTTTCGCATTCCATCATGCGCTAAATAATGACAGCCGGGTTACCGAACGGGCCGCTGCCAACAACCAACTGCGCATGAAATTAAATTCTCTAGACCGCACATTAAACCTGCCGCCCACCAAATCCAAGTGATTTTAGTTTCATGGCTAACGATGTGTCCTAGCCGCAACACAGCGTGTGTGTTTCCCGAGATCCTGCCAGGTCCTTGTCTCCGCCAGTGAACCCATCCCCAGGGATTCGCGGAAAATTGCCTCGACATCCGGGGCTTGCCCAGCTCCGACTTCCAGCAACACCCAGCCCTCCGGCACGACCCTCGGCACCCCAGCCGCCAGCTCCCGGTAGATGGCGAGACCATCGGCTCCGCCATCGAGCGCGCCGAGCGGATCGTAGTCGCGCACATCCGCATCAAGGCCGCCGATCTCTCCGCTTGGAATATAAGGCGGATTCGACACGACGAGATCGAAAGTGCCTTCCACGCCGTCAAGCGAGCGGCGATTCTGAAAGGAGGCGCGCACCCCCACGCCGAGGCGCTCCGCATTGGCACATGCCACGTCGAGCGCGGCATCGCTGATGTCGGTGCCGAGCCCCGTCGCCAGAGGCAGCTCAGCGAGCAGCGTGACGAGCAGCGCCCCCGAGCCCGTGCCGACGTCGAGAATGCGGATCGGCCTGTTGCGCCAGCCTTCCCGCTCCACGACCTCCAGCGCCGCCTCGACCACGGTCTCCGTGCACGGCCTCGGATCGAGCGTCGCGGGCGTGATGTGAAAGGTTCTGCCGTAGAAGCCGCGCTCGCCGAGAATGCGTGAGACAGGCTCGTGAGCCGCGCGCCGGTTGGCGAATTCCGCCAGCCTCCGGGCCTCTTCGGGCCGAACGGCACGCTCGGGCTCTCTCATGAGATCGGTCGCCGAAAGACCGAGCGCGGCCAGCACCAGCAAGCGTGCATCGCGCGCGGCTCCGTCGATGCCGGCGTCAGCCAGCACGCGCGCCAGCGTCGTCACCGCCTCGCGCGCTTCGAGCCCGCCGAACAAAGACAAGCCGGGGCCGCCCGCTTCACGCGCCATGGCCTTCCATCGCGGCAAGCTCCGAGGCCTGATGCTCGGCGATGAGCTGATCGATGATCTCGTCCAGACCGATGCCTTCCATGATCCTGTCGATGCTGTGAAGCGTGAGATTGATCCGGTGATCCGTCACGCGCCCCTGCGGGAAGTTGTAGGTCCGGATGCGCTGCGAGCGATCTCCCGATCCCACCTGGCTCTTGCGCGCCTGGCTGCGCTCGCTGTCGGCGCGCTCCCGCTCCGCTTCATAGATGCGCGAACGCAGCACCTGCATGGCGAGCCTGCGGTTCTGATGCTGGGATTTCTCGGCCGAAACCACGACGATGCCGGTCGGCAGATGCGTGATGCGCACGGCGCTGTCCGTCTTGTTGACGTGCTGCCCGCCGGCTCCGCCCGCACGCATGGTGTCGATCCGGATGTCCTGGTCCTTGATCTCGATGTCGATGTCCTCGGCCTCCGGCAGCACCGCCACCGTCGCTGCCGAGGTGTGGATGCGCCCGCCGCTCTCGGTTGCCGGAATGCGCTGCACGCGATGCACGCCGCTCTCGTACTTGAGCCGCGCGAACACGCCCCGCCCCGTGATTGACGCGATGATTTCCTTGTAGCCGCCGAGATCGTTTTCCGACACGGAGATGATCTCCGTCTTCCATCCCTTGATATCGGCATAGCGCTGGTACATGCGGAACAGATCCGCCGCAAACAGCGCCGCCTCGTCGCCGCCGGTGCCTGCGCGAACTTCGAGAATGGCGCTCTTCTCGTCGGCGGCGTCCTTCGGCAGCAGCAGAATCCGTAGGCCCTGCTCCATCGCCTCGATCCGGGGGCCAAGCTGCGTGAGCTCCTCGCGGGCGAGATCCACCACGTCCCTGTCCTGGGCGGGATCCTTGATCAGCGCTTCGAGATCACGCACCTCCTGCTCGGCCGCCTCCAGCTCCCGCACCGCCGTGATGAGCGGGGTGAGTTCGGAAAACTCCTTGGTAAGCTTCACATAGGTCGCCTGAGGGGCGCCCTCGTTCAGCTCGGCCTGGATGGTTTCGTAGCGCTCGATGAGCCGTGCGAGCTTCTCTTTGGGAATGACACTCATGGTCTTCTTGTATTGGAGCCTTCGCTAATCCCGCGACATGCAGCCAACCGGGCTGGCCTGCAAGCAAATTCCCTCGGCGGATGGAGTACCGGCCTAGATTTCGACGCCGTGCTCGGCCGCGAACGCCTCGAGCTCGCTCCGGAGACTGCCCGACCGGCCGACCAGCAGGCGGTCGAGCAGCAGCGTGATCGCCTCCGCATTGAGCGAGCGGATCATGGTCTTGACCGGACCGATCGACGCCGGCGCCATGGAGAGCGTCCTGAAACCGAGGCCGATGAGGCACATGGCCTCAACCGGGCGCCCGGCCATCTCACCGCAGAGCGTGAGCGCGACCCCGTGCTTGCGGCAGGCCCTCGCGAGTTGCTTCAACGCCCTGAGCGAGGCAACCGAAAGCGAGTCGAACCGGCTTGCCACGCGCGGGTTCGAGCGGTCCGCCGCGAACAGAAACTGGGTAAGATCGTTGCTGCCGACCGAGACGAAATCGACCCTCTGCAGAAGCTCGTCCAGCTCGAACAGGACGCTCGGAACCTCGATCATGGCCCCAATCAGGAGCTTGCTCGGAGGCGCGATGCCCCGCGCCGCGGCGATGTCACGCTCTTTGTCGATCAGAACCCTGATCTCGTCCATCTCCGTGGCGACGGAGACCATCGGGATCATGATGCGCAGCTCTTTGCCGGCTGCGGCCCGCAGAAGGGCGCGCACTTGCATGCGGAACAGCGCCGGCCGGTCGAGCGACATGCGGATCGCCCGCCAGCCGATCGCCGGATTTTCCTCCGGCACGTGGCTAAGGTAGGGAAGCACCTTGTCGCCGCCGATGTCGAGCGACCGGAACACCACCGGCTTGCCGTCCGCTTCCGTCAGAATGGCTTCGTAAGCCTGCGTCTGCCGGTCCACCCGCGGCAAGCTGTGCGAGAGCATGAACATGAGCTCGGTGCGGAACAGGCCGATGCCGTCGGAGCCGGATTCCTTGAGATGGGGCATATCCGCGAGCAAACCGGCGTTGATCTGCAGCGTGATGCGCTCGCCGTCCATCGTCTCGGCCGGAAGATCGCGCAGCGCCTCGTACTGCTTCTGCCGCCGCGCCCGGAAACGCACCTTGTCGGTATAGGCGGAGACCACCTCGCTCGAAGGGCGCACGTGCACTTCGCCGATCACGCCGTCGACGATGATCGCATCGCCAGCCGTCACCCGCTCCACGATGCCCTCGGCCTGGCCCACCGCCGGAATGCCGAGCGCCTTGGCGACGATCGCCACGTGGCTCTGCCCGCTGCCATCCTCGATGACGAGGCCCCTCAGCCGCGAGCGGTCATAGTCGATCAACTCCGCCGGGCCCATGTTCCGCGCCACCAGAATGGTATCTGAGGGCATTTCCGGCGGATTGATGAGGCCGGTGGGAACGCCCGCGAGAATGCGCAATAGCCGGTCCGATAGATCGTCGAGGTCGCGCTGGCGCTCGCGCCAAAAGGGATCGGCCTGCTTCAGCATCCGCGCGCGCGTGCCGTTCTTGACGCGCTCCACCGCCGCATCCGCCGTGAGGCCGCTCTGCACCGCCTCCCTGAGCCGGCGCTCCCAGCCGCGATCGTGGGCGAACATGCGATAGGCTTCGAGCACGTCGCGATGATCTCCCGCGCCTGACAGAAGCTCGTGGCTCAGCATGTCGTCGAGCGAGGTCTTGAGCTCCAGGATGGCGTCCTCGAGCCGGCGCAACTCCGCCGCCGGATCGTCGGCCATCAGCTTGGTGACGACGATCCTGGGCTCGTGCAGCATCACGTGGCCGAGCGCGATGCCTTCCGAGATCGGCTCGCCGGACACCACCTTCGACAGCGCCCGCGAGATCTCGATCGCCGATCCGACCCCGCTCACCGCGCCGGACACGAGGTGCTCCGCAACGACCATCGCCGTTGCCTGCATCACCTCGACGTCCTCGTCCGAGTATTCCTTGACCGTGCGGTTCTGGACGACCAGCACGCCGAGCACCTGCCCGCTGCGCTGGATCGGCACCGCCAGCAGCGAGTGGTAGATCTCTTCGCCGGTCTCGGGCCGGTAGGAGAAGGCGGGGTGCTTCGAGGCGTCCGGCTCGTTGATCGGCACCCCGAGCTCGGCGCACCGGCCCACGAGGCCTTCGCCGCGCTTCAGCATCGTATTGTGCACTGCGGAAGCGTTGAGGCCTTCGCTGGCGAACAGCTCGAGCGATCCGTCCTGACGCCTCAGGTAGATCGAGCAGACGTCGGCCACCATCACGCCGGCGATCTGGCGCACGATCTTGTCGAGCCGCTGCTGCCCGTCCGCCGGCTCGGCCATGATGTCCCGCAGCCGGCGCATGATGACACGCAGCGCCGGCTCGGTTGGCATCACACGGGGCTCGTCGCCGCGTCTCGAGTGCATAAGGCAATAGCCGTTGAAATATGGATCCGCACCCCCCTAGGTACCCCAGGGGTCATGCGCCGTTATACGTTAATTTGAGCGCGAATGCGGAAATGCTGCCGGAAAAGCGATAGCCAGACCTTAACGGCTCGCGCCGGTCGGTCAGGCTGCGTCGAGACCGTAGATCGTGTGCAGTGTCCGGACCGCGAGCTCCGCATAAGCCGCATCGATCAACACACTGATCTTAATCTCAGAAGTGGAGATCGCCAGGATGTTGATCCCCTTCTCGGAGAGCGCCTTGAACATTTGCGCCGCAACACCCGCGTGGCTGCGCATGCCGATGCCGATCACCGAGACCTTTGCCACGTCCGCGGAGCTTTGCAGCTCGAAATCGCCGATGTCGGCGCGCGCCGCCTTGAGCACTTCGAGCGCCCGGGGAAGCTCGGCGGCCTGCACCGTGAACGTCATATCGGCGTGGCGGCCGTCTGCGGCGACGTTCTGGACGATCATGTCCACGTTGATCGAGGCCTCGGCCAGCGGCACGAATATGCGCGCCGCGATGCCCGGTTTGTCCTCGAGCTTCAGCATGGTGATTTTCGCCTCATCCCGAGCGTAGGCGATGCCGCTGACGACTTGGCTTTCCACGATCTCATCCTCGCCGCAAACGATTGTCCCGATATTCTCAAGATTGCCGGCCCTGACCGGCGCCATGTCCTCGGGCTTGACGAAGCTCGACAGCACGCGCGTCTTGACCTGATACACCATCGCCAGCTCGACCGAGCGCGTCTGCAGCACCTTGGAGCCGGAGGATGCCATCTCGAGCATTTCCTCGTAGCTCACCTTGGGCAGGCGCCGCGCCTTGGGCACGATCCGGGGGTCCGTGGTGTAGACACCATCGACGTCCGTATAGATGTCGCAAACGTCGGCCTTGAGCGCGACCGCGATGGCCACCGCGCTCGTATCCGATCCGCCGCGCCCGAGCGTCGCGATCCGTTTGGACTTGGGCTCCACGCCCTGGAAGCCGGTGATCACCGCCACCTCGCCCGCATCGAGCGAGCGCTTGAGATCCTCGCCCGCGATGCCCGTGATGCGGGCCGAGCCGTGGGCGGTGCTGGTTTCGACCGGAACCTGCCATCCCTGCCAGGAGCGCGCCTTGACGCCCATCGACTGGAGAACGATCGCAGTCAGACCCGCCGTGACCTGCTCGCCGCTGGCAACGACCGCGTCGTACTCGCGCTTGTCGTGCAGCGGAGACGCCTCGTTCACCCAAGAGACGAGCTGGTTTGTCGCACCCGACATAGCCGAAACCACCACGGCAACCTTGTTGCCGGCGTCGACCTCGCGTTTGACGTGGCGCGCAACGTTCTTGATGCGCTCGACGTTGGCAACCGAGGTGCCACCGAATTTCATCACGACAACAGCCATGGCCTAACCGCTCGAAGCCCGGTTCTGAACAAAAACCCGGTTCTGTCTGGAAGATCGTCTTGAGGGCCTGTCCACTGGCGGAGCCGCAAGGGGACTTGACCTCGTTTCGGCCGTTCTCTTACCGGGAACGCCGGATCGCTGCAACGAAGCATTTTCCGATGGAGCACCTGGGGGTTCGCCTGCCGGAAGGGCCGCAAGCCGGCCTGGAGCAGACGGCCGACCTCGCGACATTGACAATCGCGTCCACCCTGTCACCTTCGCGCCCATGAGCCAGCCCGTCCAGACCTCCACCGAACCGAACTCCCCCGCAGCCGCCGGCGCCACTCCTGGCGCGGGGCCGGCCAATCTCGACGACGCGGAGATCGAGCGCTTTCAGCGCCTCGCCAAGGCCTGGTGGGATCCGCTCGGAAAATTCCGGCCGCTTCACCAGATTGGCCCCGCGCGGCTCACCTTCATCCGCGACGAGCTGACCCGTCACTTCGGACGCGAGACGTCGGGCCTTCGCCCCCTGAAGGATCTCCGCGTTCTCGACGTGGGTTGCGGCGGCGGCCTCATGTCCGAGCCCCTGGCCCGCCTCGGCGCGCGCGTAACCGGCATCGATCCGGGTGACAAGAACATCGCCATCGCCCGCGACCACGCCACGCCTCAGGGCCTCGACATCGACTACCGGGTGACGACGGCGGAAGCGCTCGTAGCCGCTGGCGAGCTTTACGATGCTGTGGCCTGTCTCGAGGTCGTCGAGCACGTCCCCGACGTTCGCGCCTTCGTGAAAACCTGCGCGAGCCTGGTCCGCCCTGGCGGCATGCTCGTGCTGTCGACCATCAATCGCACGCTGAAGTCCTACGCGCTCGCCATTGTGGCCGCCGAGTACGTGCTCGGATGGCTGCCGAGAGGTACGCATCAATGGGATCGCTTCGTGACGCCTGACGAGTTGGGCCGCCACATCGCGAGCGCGGGTCTCGGCGAGACCCGCTTCAAGGGTTTCGTCTACAGCCCCCTCCGCGATCAGTGGAGCCTCGCCGACGACACCGACGTGAACTATCTCGTATCGGCGGTTCGAGAACCCCAGCCCGTAAAAACCTGATCAGCATTTTTTTCTATTTCGAATGACGTTTTCGCAAAACGCGTTCGCGACATAACGTCTTTAAGTCGAAAAATACGAAAAACTGCGGCCGTATGGCACCTTGGCCGGGGCAAACAGCCTTGACGGCGCCCCGCCTTTCAATCTTTAAGAAGCCGCTGCTCGCGCAGATGAACCAAAAACATGGCAGGCCTCTCCTCCTTCGGAGCAACCCTCCGCAGGACAAGCGGCCGCTACGCAGCGAGCGGAGAAGGGGACGAATATGTCGAACGAGCCACGCCGCCCGGGCCGGCACTTCCTGCAAATTCCAGGTCCGACTCCCATTCCCGAGCGGATCATCGCGGCCATGGCCCGCCAGATCCTCGATCATCGCGGTCCTGAATTTCAGAAGCTCGGCAAGCGCGTTCTTTCCGGCGTAAAGACCCTGTTCAAGACGCAGGGCCACGTGATCATTTATCCCTCGTCCGGAACGGGCGCATGGGAAGCCGCTCTCACCAACACGCTCTCGCCCGGCGACCGCGTGCTGATGGTGGAGACTGGCCAGTTCGCCGTTCTCTGGAAGCAGATGGTTGACCGTCTCGGCCTGCGCGCCGAGGTCATCCAGACCGACTGGCGCATTGGCGCCGACGCCAACGAGATCGAAGCCCATCTCCGCAAGGACAAGGCCAAGACCATCAAGGCCGTGTGCGTCGTGCACAACGAAACCTCGACCGGCTGCCGCACGCGCCTCGACGAGGTGCGCCGCGCCATTGATGCTGCCGACCACCCGGCGCTCCTGATGACGGATTCCATCTCGGGCCTTGCCGCCGCCGATCTGCGCCATGACGAATGGGGCATCGACGTCACGGTCTCCGGCTCGCAGAAGGGCATGATGATGCCGCCGGGACTGTCGTTCACCGCCATTTCCGACAAGGCCATCGCCGCCTCGAAGACCGCGAAGCTCGCCCGCTCCTATTTCTCGTGGGACGACATGCTCGCGTTCAACGGCGACGGCTACTTCCCCTACACGCCGGCGACCGGCCTGCTCTATGGCCTCGACGAGTCGATCAAGCTGATCCACGAGGAAGGCTTGGAGAACGTGCTCGCCCGCCACGAGCGTCTCGCCGAGGCAACGCGCATCGCGGTCCGCACCTGGGGCCTCGAGGTCAACTGCCGTGACGAGAAATACGACAGCCCGGCCGTGACCACCGTGCTCATGCCCGATGGCCACAACGCCGACGCCTTCCGCAAGCTCGTGCTCGAAAGCTTCAACATGTCGCTTGGCACCGGCCTGAACAAGCTCGCCGGCAAGGCCTTCCGCATCGCTCACCTCGGCGACACCAACGAGCTCACCGTTCTCGGCGCCCTCACCGGCGTGGAGATGGGTCTCGAGCTTGCTGGCGTGCCGCACAAGAAGGGCGGCGTGCAGGCTGCGATGGCCTACATCGCAGACAGCGCACGCCCCCTCGCCAAGGCCGCCTGATCGGCAGCCACGAACGAAAAAACCCTCCGGCTGCACACCAGCCGGAGGGCTTTTCTTTTGTCCCGTTCGGCGAGGAAGATCACGCCCGCCCGGCGAGCGATTCCATCGCGGTGCGAACCTCCGGCGTGAAGCTGCCGTTGATCGGCCCCTTGTAGGCGCCTTCGTCGCGAAGGACTTCCTGTAGCCACTTCCGGTCTCCGAGTGACAGCACGTTCGGATTGCGCATCAGCTCCGAGACCAGATACTTGTCGCCGAGCTTGAGCGAGCGCACCACCCAATAGGCCGCCTCCGTATCGCTCTTTTTCACGCCTTTGCCGATGCGATAGAGAACACCGAGATTGAAGGTCGCCACCGCATTCCCGAGCTCCGCCGAGCGGCGCACCTGATCGGCGGCACGCGCATTGAGACGGAAAGCCTCCGCCTCATCCTTGGGAATCCCGCGCCCCAGCTCATACTTCTCCGCGAGCCATGACGTCGCCTCGCTGAGCCCCTTGTCGGACGCCTCACGCAAAAGCTTCACCGCCTCCTGGTCGTCCTTCGGCACACCCTTGCCCGTCTCGTAGAGGAGCGCGAGCTTGTGCATGGCGAAGATATGCCCCTTGTCCACCGCACGCCGGTACCAGCGCGCCGCCTCGGCGTAATCCTGCGTCGCGCCCCGCCCCGTCTCGTAGAGCGTGCCGAGATTGGTCATCGCGGCTTCCTGCCCGCCCTCGGCTGCCTGAAGGAACCACTTGGCGGCCAGCGTCTCGTTCTTGGGGATGCCGATGCCGTCCTTCGCGAACAGCCCGTAGCGCGTCATGGAGGCGAGGTGCCCCGCCTCGGCGGCCTTGAGATAGTAACGGGCCGCTTCGGCGAAATCCTTTGGCCCCAGAACCAGCCCGAGCGACAACAGCCGCCCGAGGCTCGCCGAGGCGCCGACATTGCCCGCGTCCGCCCGCGCAATCAGGAAGCGCTTGAGATCCGCCGCACCCTGTCCCGCGCGCCAGACGTCGACCGTGACCGACTGATCCGGGTTGAGCCCGCGAAGCACGGCCGTCAGCGTGTCTGAATCCGCAACCTCGCGCCCATCGACCTTCTGAATCACGTCGCCGGCACGCACCCCGGTGTTGCCCTGAGGCGCATCGGAAACCAGCGCGCCGCGCTCGGTGCCGAGACCGAGCGCGTCGGCGAGATCCGCGTCGACGGTCGTCACCCGGACCCCGAGACCGCCATGCGGTTGCCCGTCCGTCACGGTCTTCGTCAGGGTAACCTTGAGCGACAGCTTCTCCGTCGCAACGTCCGTTGAAGAGGAAGGCGTGCTCTTGGCCGGCTCGGCCGGCGTCTTGGCGGGGGTGCTCCGCTCCGGCTCCTTGGTTTCTTTGGGGCGCTCGGTGGGCTCACCCTCGGGCGTCAGCACGCCGGTCAGCGGTGTCCACCGCTGCGCGAGCGCAGGTTGGGACGCCACGGCACACGCCGCAGCGAGCACAACAGCTCCCGCATTGAGAAACGGCCGCAACCGCACCCTTACCCCCTTTGCCAAAGAACTCGTAAAACCGACTCACACCTTCTGCGGCGGCTCGACAAAGAGCTCGCTCGAGAAATAGCGCTCGGCCGACGAGGGTGCGAACGTCACCACCGTCTTGCCGCGCATTTCGTCCCGCGCCGCCACCTCGAGCGCCGCAGCCACATTCGCTCCGGTGGAGATACCGCCCGGAATCCCTTCGAGTTTCGCCAACGATCGCGACGTTTCGAAGGCCTTCTCGTTCGAAACCCGCACCACCTCGTCGATGAACTTCGTATCGAGCACCTTCGGCACGAAGCCCGCGCCGATGCCCTGGATCTTGTGCGGACCGCGCGCGCCGCCAGAGAGAATGGGACTGCCCTCGGGCTCCACCGCGATCACCTTGAGCGACGGCTTGCGCGCCTTGAGCACGCGACCGCATCCCGTGAGCGTGCCGCCCGTGCCGACGCCGATCACGATCGCGTCCACGTTGCCCTGGGTGTCGGTCCAGATCTCTTCGGCCGTGGTCTTCTCGTGCACGAGCGGATTGGCCGGGTTCTCGAATTGGCTCGGCTGCACGGCGCCGGGTGTCTCAGCCAGGATCTGGTTCGCCTTGTCGATGGCGCCGGGCATACCGCCCGCCGCCGGAGTGAGCACCAGCTCCGCGCCCAGATGCGTCAGGATCTTCCTGCGCTCGATCGACATGGATTCCGGCATCACCAGGATGAGCTTGTAGCCGCGCGCCGCACAGACGAACGCGAGGCCGATGCCCGTGTTGCCTGATGTGGGCTCCACCAGCACGCTCTTGCCGGGCGTGATCTTGCCCTCGGCTTCCAGCACGTCGATCATGGCGACGCCGATGCGATCCTTGACGCTCGACAGCGGATTGAAGAACTCGAGCTTGACGAGCACGTCCGCCTTGGCACCGGCCTGCTTGGCAACGCGCTGCAGGCGAACGAGCGGCGTATGTCCGATTGTCTCCGTGATATCGGAAAAGACCCGTCCGCGGCCCCAGCTCTGGGTTGCCTTCAAGGTCTTGATTTCGGTCGCATCGGTCATCGCTCTAGCCTGCCTTGATTGGTCCGGGGTTTCCTAAAGTTTCTTTTCGCACATATTCGTGCCCATCCAAAGGGCTGCCTACGCGTTTCCTGCACCGGCAACCCTCTCCGTATCATCGCGGAGATAGGCAGCTAAACCTTACGCTTCAATGCCTTTTTTTGGCTTTTTGCGGGAGTGGCTGCGCGCCGCGCCAGGCCCTTGGCTCCGCGCGTGGAGCCAAAACCGCCCGCGCCCCGCCGGGTCTCGCCCACCACTTCGACGCGCTTCAGCGCCACGCGCGTGACGGGCGCCACGACGAGTTGCGCGATGCGCTCGCCCCGATGGATGGAGAACGGCGCCTCTCCGAGATTGACGAGGATGATCTTCACCTCGCCGCGATAATCGGAATCGATCGTCCCCGGGCTGTTGAGCACCGTGATGCCGTGCTTCAGCGCCAGCCCAGAGCGAGGCCGCACCTGCCCTTCGAAGCCGGGCGGCAATTCCAGCGTAAGGCCCGTCGGGATCAGCACGCGCTTGCGCGGCTTGATGACCACCGGCTCGCTCTCCGGAACGGCCGCGACAAGATCGAGCCCAGCCGCCTCATCGGACTGATAGGCCGGCAACGGCAATCCTTCGCCATGCGCCAGCACCACCACACGAATGCGCACGCGTCCCTTGGAAACCCCCTTGGCCATCCCCGCTACACCTGCTCCCGCGCTTCCGTCAGAAAACCGGCGGCGCGCGCGAGCAGCGCATCCGCGACTTCCGCCTTGCTCATCTCCGGCCAGCTCTCGACACCTTGCGGTGTGACGAGATGCACCCGGTTCCGCTCGCCGCCGAACACCCCGGTTTCCTCGGAGACGTCGTTCGCGACGATCCAGTCCACCGACTTCGACTTGCGCTTGCCTTGTGCGTTCTCGATCACCGCGCTGGTCTCGGCGGCGAACCCGACGACGAGCGTGGGACGGCGCGATGTACGCTTGGCGATGGTGCGCAGGATATCGGGATTCTCCACGAGCTCGAGCTGCGGCGGCCCTGCGTTGGGCGCCTTCTTGATCTTGCCCCGGCCCGGCGCGGCGACGCGCCAGTCCGCGACCGCGGCAGCGAACACCGCGACATCCGCGGGAAGCGCCGCCTCGACGGCAGCCAGCATCTCGTTCGCGGTCTCCACGCGGTGCGTCTCGACACCATCGGGATCGGCGAGCTGAACCGGCCCCGTGACGAGCGTCACCCGCGCGCCAAGACGCCGCGCGGCGACAGCGATCGCATGACCCTGCTTTCCTGAAGAACGATTGGCAATGTAGCGCACCGAATCGATGGGCTCGTGCGTCGGCCCGCTCGTCACCAGCACGTGGCGCCCCGCCAGCGGAAGGCTCGGCTCTGGTTTCGCGCGCGATCCGGAAACGTTGAGAAAGCCGAAGCCACTCGCGCTCTCCTCGTTGTCGGCGATAAGGCTCTCGATGCGCGCCACGATCTCGCCGACCTCGGCCATGCGCCCGACACCAGCCTCGCCCTTCTCCGCCATCTCGCCCGCGTTGGGTCCGATGAACTGGACGCCATCCGCTTCGAGCTGGCGCACGTTGCGCTGCGTCGCCGGATGGCTCCACATGGCGGGGTTCATGGCGGGAGCCACCAGCACGCGTGCCCGCGTGGCGAGCAGCACGGCGGTGGCGAGATCGTTCCCCTGCCCCTGCGCCATCCGCGCGAGGAGGTCGGCCGTCGCCGGCGCCACCACCACGAGATCCGTTTCCCGCGCGAGGCGGATGTGTCCGATCTCCCGCTCGCCTTCGAGGTCGAAGAGATCGGTCGCGACACGCTCGTTGCTGATCGCCCCCACCGCCAGCGGCGTGATGAACTCCTGCGCGGCCTTGGTCATGACGCACCGGACGGCGAATCCGCGCTCGCCCAGCCTGCGGATGAGATCCAGGCATTTGTAGGCGGCAATGCCGCCGCCGATGATGAGCAGCACGCGTTTCATGGAATTTCGAGCCAAGCCGACCTCGATGGAGCGCCTATATTAAGGGCAGGACGGACGAGGCGGGCACGAGCATATCCGCGCATCCGGTCCCTGAAAGCCGAAACATGCCGCAATTGCGGCCAGCCGGCACCCTATCATTTATGCTACCATATCACGCGCTTTGCCGGTTCAACGACCGGACCACGATGGTTACCGATGAGGCTCCTCAGGATGGAACGCCAGAGCCGGAAACTTGTATTGGCCATCGCCGCCCTGCTCGCGGTGTGCGGGGCTCCCTCCGTCGCGTCTTCGAACACCGTCGCCGAATGCTTCAGCGAGAACAACCAGCGCCGCATCGCCGGCTGCACGGAGCTCATCGAGAACCCCAACCTGGACGCCGGCACCAAGAGCCTCGCCTACGCCATGCGCGCCCTCGCCCTGTCGCTCACCGGCGCCTTGAGCGACGCCCTGCCCGACTACGACGCAGCCATCAAGCTCGACCCCGCCTCCGCCATGGCCCTCAACAACCGCGCCTGGGTGCTCTACAAGCTCGACCGGCTGACCGAGAGCATGAGCGACGTCGAGCGCTCGCTCCGCTTGGCCCCTGCCAGTCCGCACGCGCATGACACCCGCGCCCACATCCGCCAGGCACTCGGCGAGCGCACGGCCGCGCTCCGCGACTACGAGCAGGCCATGCGTTACGGCGGCGAGCACCTCGTGAAACTCTACCAGTGCGGACTGGAGGCACAGGGCATCTATTCCGGCCCGATCGACGGCCTTTACACGCGCGATGTGCGCAAAGCGCTCGAAATCTGCGTCGCCTCCGCGTCCTGCGATCCTCTTCCCGCCGATGAGGAATGCCGCGCCGCCACCTCGTAGCGTGGCAGGATGCGGATCAGGTCTGCGGCACGAGACCGGTCAGCATCCACGATCCGTTGACGAAGCTCAGCTCCGCCGTGATCTCCGCCTTGCCCGCCGTCGCGTCGCGCGCCACGCCCACGGAGAGCCCCAGCGGTCCCGTCAGTGAAAAGTGCTTGATGTTGCCGAGCCCGTACTTCGGCCGCGCGCGGGACTCGTTGAGCGCCGGCAGAACCTCGATCTCGGCACCCGGCTGCGGCTGCACGTCGGTTGCCTTCGCATCCGCGCCGCCAAGAACTTTATGCGTATCGATGCCGAGCTTCCCGGCGATTTCGTCGAGCCGGCTGCGCCCGCCTCCGGACTGATCCTCGGACACGATAAGGAACCCGCCGAGCCCATCTGCGCGGGACGCCCGGTCCATCACGAGGCTGTCCAGCGCCTCCTTGAACGTTTTCCCGCTAGCATGAATGCGGATGAGCATCTCCGGCGTGACCAGCGACGCGAGCACACCGTCCACGATCCGGGGCATCACGCGCGCCTTGAGCTGATCGCTCAGCGCACCGCCCGCAGTTCCCGCCTTGTGCAGCGTATCCGTGATCACCTTGTCGACCTTGGCCGCAACGGCGGGGCGGAGAGAAGCCCGCACGCTCGGAAAATCGATCCTCGCAACCAGCCCTTCCACGTTGTGGCCTTCGAGCGACGACTTGATCTCGTAGCCCGCATAGAGCGGCCAGGCGACATAGAACGCCAGCACGGCGACGAAGCCGATCGATCCGAGCGATCGCATCTTGAAAAGCCGCGAAACCGGCGTTCCCGTGGCTGGTGCGCGCGATCGACTCATGAGATCCCCCCGAGGCATCCGGAATACGGCAGGCGCAGGCCCTATCCGCGGTAGTGCGAATACTGCCCCTTCGGTCTGAAGCGTTCGAGATAGGACGGCACCACCGATCCGATCGACTGCTGCGGCACGACACCGAGCCCAGCCAGCGTCCGCCCGTCCTTCGCGGCCTCGGCGCTCACGACGTTGTCGGATTGGAGCAGCCGCACCTGATCGACGGTGAGCGGGCGAAGCGAGTTCGGCAACGGCCACGTCATGAGCGCCTGAAGCTTCGCCAGCCAGAACGGCAGCGAGATGAAGCCGCGCTTGCGTCCCGCATAGGACAGCGTGCGCTCCAGAAGCTCGCGGAAGGAGAGCACCTCCGGCCCGCCGAGCTCATAGACCGCGCCGGGCTTCGCGCTTTGGAGAACCTGCACGACCGCTTCGGCGACGTCGCCCACGTAGACCGGCTGAAAGCGGGTGCGTCCGCCCCCGATCAGCGGCAGCACGGGCGAAATCTGCGCAAGCGCCGCGAACCGGTTGAAGAACTCATCCTCGGGACCGAACACGATCGACGGCCTCAGAATGATCGCGCCAGGCAACTCCTCGAGCACCGCGGCTTCTCCAGCGGCTTTCGAACGCGCATAGCGCGCGGGCGAGGAGGCAGACGCCCCGATCGCCGAGATATGGACGAAGTGAGACGCGCCGGCTGCCCGCGCCGCCTTGGCGACAGCCCGGGCTCCTTCGTCATGCACGGCCTTGAAGGTCTGCCGGCCGCTGCCTGCCAGGATACCGACCGCGTTGATGACGATGTCGGCGCCTTCCACCGCGCGGGCCACCGACTCGGGGAATCGCAGGTTGGCCTGCACCGGCTGGATCTGACCCACATTGCCCATGGGTTGCAGATAGCCCGCAAGATCGGGGCGGCGCGACGCGGCCCGGATGCGGTAGCCCTCTCTCGCGAGCGCCCGGACAGTATGACGGCCGACGAAACCCGACCCTCCGAAAATCGTGACCAGCTTGTTGTTGCCGCTTCCCGCTGCCATTCCGCTTCTCCCGCCCCGGCGCCTCAGCCTTTGGAGCCGTAAGTCCCTCATATGCTTCCGGAAAACCGAGGCCCCGCTTTCCACCAGGAAGCACGATAAAACAAAGGTCTAGTCCGTTCCCGCACGCCGATCAAAACCGGAGCATCCGCAAGAGCGGCCCTCACCTGATCGCCAAGCCAGCCGAGCCTCCGTGTCCGCACCAGACGCGTGAATCAGACTCCAGAACAACGACATAGAGCACGTTTGCGCGCGCGACACCGATTCGATCAAAGGCCAAAGCGGCTCAGGTCAGGGACTAGCTTATGGACCCGAAACGTGACGAGTCCAACCTCGCGGGCGCGCAAAATGCGCACTTGCCCCCTTTGAGGCGGTACTCTCATTGACAACGGCGGCCACTCCCCGTAACTCATGGCGCCCGCGAGCTTACGGCTTGCCCAGATGGCGGAATTGGTAGACGCACTAGTTTCAGGTACTAGCGCCGCGAGGCGTGGAGGTTCGAGTCCTCTTCTGGGCACCATCACTTAAGCTCTAAGTGTACTAACGCGGGACTATTACGTCGACATATGCGTCGACTGCTCATCTGTCCACATTGCCGCGACCAGCGGAAGGACGGAGATAGCCAACAAGCTCAAAGACGCACGACCCATCAAACGCAATGACGTCCGGTACTTCGTGCGACGCGTGCCGAAGCACCTCGCACGTTTGGACGGACGCGGCACCGTTGTCTGGAGCACGGGCATCGCCGTGCACGACGACCCTCGTGCGATCCGCGCCAAGATCATCGTGCGCCAGCATGATCACAAGCTGCGACAGCATTGGAACAAGCTGCTCGCCGGCGCCGCGTCGAACCCGTAACAGGGCATAAAACCGAGAAATCTACCGCAAACTGCACGTTGACCTAGCGGCTACCCGCTGGTCACTTCTTCGCTGCGGGAGCGGCGGCCGCGCCTGCTGCGGCGGGCTGGGTTGCCGTAGGCGTCGCCGCGGTCGTGGTAACCGCTGGCTTCTTCTTGGTCGCCGCCGGCTTTTTCGCCTTGGGCTTTGCGGGAGGGGAGCTGAAAAGGCCGAAGTCGAACAGCGAAGACAACGGCATGGTCTCGCTCACGCCACCGGTATAAGCTTGCAGCACGCTCACCTTCGTGCCGACCTTCGCAATCGAGGCCAAGTGCACGACGTGCTCGTTCGTCAGGCGGAAGCAGCCCGACGAATTCGCGCGCCCGACGGTGCGATCGTTGTTGGTGCCATGGATACGGTACACGGTATTGCCGAGATAGAGCGCGCGAGCGCCTTGCGGGTTCTTGAGCCCGCCCGAGACCGTAAGTGGCAGGCCCGGCACACGCTCGTGCATTTCAGGCGGCGGGGTCCACGATGGCCAGGATGCGATCCGGCTGATGCGCTGTGTGCCGGTCCAGGTGAAGCCCTCGCGGCCGACCGAGATGGGATACTCGTAGGCTTGCTTGTTGGGCAGCACGAAATACAGCTTGCGCGATTGCGTATCGATTATGATCGAGCCGGGCTCTTCGCTGCGGTCGAAATAGACAACCGGCGGCGCGGCAGGCGCGATGTCAGGCCGTTCGCCACCGTCCATATGCTTGGGATAGATAACGGGCTCGTAGGCTGCACGGCGCGCTTCGCGCTCAATGCGCTCCGCTTCCCGCATTTGCGCATCATGTTCAGCGACAGAGTCGCTGACGAACTGCGCCTCCGCCGGCCCCGCAAGCAGAGCGACGTAGGACGCCAAAGCCAAACACGTTGCGCGCAATTCCATAAGCGCTCCGCAACCGGTTGATCGCTTCAGCCCTGATAGGGCACCTCGCTGCCCCCGGACAAGTCCGATCACGTTCCAGCAGGTGCGCGCAGGGGTCAACTGTTGCAGTCCGGCCCCATCGCAGAGCCGTCTGCTGGTAACCCTGAGTGGACGATTCGTTGCTGAAGTACCGCGAAAAACTTCTGCAGTGCCGAGAAAGCAGACTTCAATACTGCCCATCACCAAGCTGAAGTAAGCTGACTTTGAACCAGTGCATTGGCTCCACAGCGAACAGGATCGGTAAGGGTCCGAGACCAAACCAGTCCAGATCTCGCGCCAAGGTATTCAGGCTTAACATCGTGGGCTTCCGTGACGCACCCGCCTAGAGCTACGGCGCTTCACAATTCTGCGAAGCGGCTGACGACTTGTCGTGTTCCCCACGAAAGCCTCGTACGGCCTGTCTCGCCAATCCTTCGGCGTCGAAAAGGCCTAGCTTGGCATGAGCGGCTATAATGTCCGCCAAGCTCTGCAATTCCTGCTTGGCGCTGCGGGCTAGCTTGAGCCTGACCCGCGCAGTCTCGAGTGCAGAATTGAGAACCCTCCGGGTTTCCAGGTCAAACTCCTTCTGAGAAAATTGCATGGCGGCTCCTGAATTGAAGGGCGTGGAGGAATGGGCGTGGATTAACTCGATCGCGCGGCATGCCGGATCTGGTACAGTCCGACATCCAGCCATCCTGCCTCGAAGCCGACCTCGCAATAGACGAGGTAGTAATCCCAGAGCCTCCGGAGCCGCTCATCAAAGCCCAGGGCTTGGATCGCTGGCCAGGCTCGATCGAAGCGGATGCGCCAGTCGGCTAGCGTGCGCGCATAGCTCGGTCCGAAATGCTCGGATCGCACGACAGAAAGTCCGGCACGCTCGGCTTGCGAAGCGATGATGGTCTTGGTCGGCAACATGCCACCGGGGAAGATGGCCAGCTGAATGAAATCCGGCTGACGCCGGTAGCCGTCAAATCGCGCTTCATCAATGGTGATAGCCTGGATCACCGCCGTGCCGCCCGGAGAAAGGCACGAGGCAATCTTGGAAAAATAGGCCGGCCAGAACGCTTCTCCCACCGCTTCCAGCATTTCGATGCTGACGATCCGGTCGAACGTCCCGGTCACATCGCGGTAGTCTTGGAGGCGTATGTCGGCGCGACCGTCGAATGCGCTCAAGCGCCTGCGAGCATAGCTCAATTGCTGTGTGGAGAGCGTCAGGCCGGTTACATGGCAGCGATGCTCCGAAACGAGCAGCTGCGCGAGTGCGCCCCAACCGCATCCAATTTCCAGAACGCTTTCGCCGCTCCTGAGGTCAAGAAGCTCGGCAACACGCCTGAGTTTGGCCTTCTGCGCTGCTTCGATCGTGGTTTCCGGGGCGTCGTAAATCCCGGACGAGTAGTTCAGATCGTCGTCGAGCCATGCCTCATAGAATGCATTTCCGAGGTCGTAGTGAGCCGCGATGTTGCGGCGGCTGTTCGAGCGTGTATTGGCACGCGACGCGTGGCGAAGACGGGAGAACATGCGCCACGCGACATGCGAGTCTCCAACGGAGCGCCCGGGGTCCGTGTTGTCGATGCCCCAAAGCAGCAACGTGCTCAAGTCGTGACTGCTACATTCGCCGTCTCCCAACGCCTCGGCAAACCCAACATCGCCCCCGAACGCAAGGCGGGGAAGTGCCCGCCAGCTATGCACCGCGATATGCGCATTGTGTCCAGGCCGGTCACCTGAGAGCTCGATGCGCCGTCCCGACGGCAGATCGATACTCAACGAGCCCGTTGGGAAGGGGCCGACGATCCGGCGCATGAACCATTCCCAGACCATGCTCAACCGTGCGTCAGACGCCTTATTCGGCAGAGCCTTTACCGTCGCTTGGTCAGCCATTGTCCCCCTGCGCGTACCTTGTGTGGCTCCCAATTGTTGCACCATGACCGTCCACGGGAGTGCGTGGCCGGATGCGAATTCCTTTGGAGAAAATTCTGAGAGCTTCCCAGTGGATCGCGCCTATGACTTTGAACGTCAGCAGGGGATGGGAAAGACATCGGCGCAGCAGTTCCGCGCTCGTGAGCGGCATCCGCGTCCCATGCATGGCCGTGTGGATTACAGGTTTGGACCCGCCATCAAGCCCCGTTATCGTCACGACGATCCGCGTGTCCGGAGCGCGCAATCGAAACTTGTAGGTCAGCTCATCGTCGAGAAACGGGGAGACGTAGAATGCTTTCGAACTGGTCTGGTGCAGCGTACCCGAAGGATCGGCTGATGCCTCGATAAGGTAGGAATGACGTTCGCCGAACGTGTTGTGAACCTCGTAGATCACCGCCGCGACGCCGCCCGAATGGTCATGGCAAAAATAGATGCTCAGCGGGTTGAACGCGTAGCCGCATAGGCGCGGCATCGTGAGAAGCTCGATGCGCGCCCCGGCATGCGATAAGCCGGCTTCGCTCAGTCGCTCTTCTACGTACCGGCGAAGACTTCCTTTGCCGTGCCCGTAGTCGCTGTCGTACAGCGAGAAAACGTTGAACCGGTTGTGGGAGAACAGGCGCAACGCGCCATCGACACCCTCGAGTTCGTCGAGATCAACGAGCATCCACCAGACGCGATAGCGGAAGGCGTGCACGCGCGGCATACGGCGGCTGTGCATGACCCATCCGCTGTAGATGGATGATCTGAAGCTCATGACACGGCCTCACGTACGGGGGGCGTGACACGTGAACCGCGCACGATCCGGCCGGAGTCGTTTTCCACGCTCCACGGCCGCTTAACGCCACCAAGATCCTCAGCGACGGCAAGCCCGGCCTGGAGCCCGTCCTCGTGGAAGCCCGACCCGAAATATGCCCCGCAGAACCACGTGTTTCGCTCGCCCTGCAGTGACCAAAGATGCTTCTGAGCCTCGACCGCCTTCCCGTCGAAGATTGGGTGCGCATATTCAGCGACTGTCACTACCGAGGCCTGCTCCGGCGGGCGAGATGGGTTAAGCGTTACGAACAACGGCGGAGCGGCCGGTATGCGTTGCAGACGGTTCATCCAGTACGTCACGTAGGCGCCGTCGCCGCTTTCAACGTAGTTCCAGCTCGACCAGACGCCCCGGCGCCGGGGCATTAAGCGAGAGTCGGTGTGGAGGAACGCGCGGTTGTTCGAATAGCGGAAGGCGCCCAGAAGCCGGCGCTCTTTGTCCGTAGCATCGCCCAGCAGGGCGAGGGCTTCGTCGGCGTGAGTGGCGACGACAACATGGTCGAAGCGCTCTGCTCGTCCGTCCGCCGTGCGCACAACGGCGCCGCGTGCGTCCCGCGCCACCCCCACAACCTTGTTTCCGCTCCGGATATTCCCGCCGAGCCGCTGCGCCAGTTTCTGGACGTATACCTTGCTCCCCCCGACGACCGTATGCCATGCTGGCCGCGCGTGAAGTTTCAGAAGACCATGGTTTTCGTAGAAGCGAATGAACGACGCCGCGGGATAGTCGAGCATCGTAGCGGGTGGTGCCGACCAGATTGCTGCCGCCATAGGCAAAAGGTGGTCGTTGCGAAACTGCGCTCCATACTTTCGCAGATCGAGGTATTCTCCCAGGCTGAGCGGCCGGACGGCGAGTTCCGGCAAGTCGCGCGGGGCGTTCGCGTAGAACCTGCGCAGCTCGAGCAGCATGGCCCAGAACCCCGGCCGGACGATATTTGCGGGCTGGGCGAACAGCGCCGCAACGCTCGTTCCAGCGTATTCGAGCCTCCCAGCATCCCGGGAGACGGAGAACGACATTTCTGTTTCGTAGGAGTCGATACCGAGGCAGTCAAATAGCGCTACGAGATTTGGATAGGTCTGATGATTGTAGACGATAAAGCCCGTATCAACCTCGATCTGCCCTTGGGGTCCGTCCACGACGACCGTGTTGGCGTGGCCTCCCAGCCGGTCCGTTTGCTCAAAAAGCGTCACGTCATGGCGAGCGCTGAGCAACCACGCAGCGGAAAGCCCGGAAACACCAGATCCCACGACGGCGATCCGGAGAGCTGGTGCTGATGAGACGTCCATTTATGCTCGCACGGTACCACAATCTAGAAACTCAACGAATGGCGGCGGGGGTTGGATCACAAGCGCCCGGTGATCCAGGTTACGATCCCGAGCGTTGTTTTGCGCATGTGGTCTCAGGCAAGACATATCGGTCCGCGGCGACCTCGAACGCGAGCGCGAACGCGCGAGCGGCCCGGGGCGACACCCATGGTTTGGGGCGTCAAAAAGGCGAGGCCGATGGTGACATCTAGCCAGGAGAAAGGGGCGTTTGTGCCGGCTGACCACGCGGCGTTGATTGTGGCGATCGCCCAGACAGGGGACCGGGCCGCCTTTGCGCAGCTCTTCGAATATTTTGCACCTCGCCTCAAGACGCTCCTCATGCGTATCGGCGCGTCGTCTGGACGGGCCGAAGAGATCACGCAAGACGCCATGCTTGCTGTCTGGAGGAAGGCGGGCTTGTTCGATCCGGCCGGAGCGAGCGCGTCAGGATGGATCTATCGGATTGCGAAAAATCTCTATGTCGACGAACTGCGCCGCGACCACCGATCCGCTGCCGCGACAGCCGACCTGCCGGTGCAGGACGATGACGTCCCGCAGCCGGACGCGATCGTTTCGGACCGGTATATGGAAGCACGCGTACGGACTGCAATCGCAGCACTCAGCCCCGAACAGCTCCGCGTGATCACACTCTCGTTTTTTGAAGAGAAGCCTCACTCAGAAATCGCCAAAGAGTTGAGCATTCCGCTTGGTACCGTGAAATCGCGCATACGGCTCGCGATGCAGAGGCTACGCGAATTGTTGGACGAACAATGAAAACCACACATCGCCATCCCTCCGACGAGACCCTCGCGGCATACATCCGCGGCAGCCTGGACGAAGGCAGGCATGTGCTCGTTGCCGCGCATGTCGAGCTTTGTGCGTCCTGTGCAGCCTTAGTCGCGGCTTCCGATCACATTGCGGGATCCATTCTGGAGGCAGCGCAGCCAGCGCCCCTTCGGAGCGATGCCCTGCAAACCGCGCTCGCGCGTATCGACGCCAATGCGGCTGGCCAGGAGCGTCGGCCAGCGGCGCAGAATGCAAAAGGCGTCTCATTCGGCCTCAACGCTCTTTCGAGCTATGAACTCGGTCCGTGGCGCTGGATTGGTCCTGGTGTGCACTGGCGGTCGGTCTCGGTGCCAGCCGACCGCGGCGCGCGCGTGTTCATGCTGAAAGCGGCGCCGGGTACGAGCCTGCCTAATCACACGCATACGGGGACCGAACTCACGCTCATCCTGCAAGGCGCGTACGCGCACGAGGGTGGCAGGTTCGGCGCCGGCGACTTCGAAGAAGCGGACGGAACGGTCGATCACCAGCCGGTCGTCGAACCGGGCGAGGAGTGTATCTGTCTTGTCGCGATGGAAGGGCAGTTGAGGCTTCTGGGGCCGTTGGGACGTATCATGCAGCCGTTCGTTCGGATGTGACGAACCGATGTCCATTTCGACAGTCCTCATCGCGGTTCTGCTTCAGTCGGTTGCCTTATCGGCCATCATGGCTGGCGCTTGGATCGTCCAGCAGAAAAGCGGAAACTCGGGCTGGGTGGATACGATCTGGACCTTCGGCCTTGGGTTGGTGGGCGTCATCGCAGCATTCGCTCCGAATGGCTTCAGCGAAGCCGGTTCGCGGCAGGTTCTCGTCGCCACGATGGTTTCGCTTTGGGCGCTGAGGCTCGGCGTTCATATTGCGAACCGGTCTCTCCGCATCACCGACGATCCAAGGTACGCAGAACTCATCAGCGGCTGGGGTGCGGACGCGAGCCGGCAGATGTTCTGGCTGCTGCAGAAACAGGCGCTTGTAACGATACCGCTGGCAGCGTCCATGCTCCTAGCTGCGCACAACCCAGCCGCAGAGTTGCGCCCACAGGATTGGCTCGGGGTGGCCGTGTTTCTAATGGCAATCGCGGGAGCCGCCTTAGCCGATCATCAGTTGCGCCGATTTCGCGCGTCTCCTGCCAATCGCGGCAAAGTGTGCGACGCGGGCTTGTGGCGATGGTCGCGCCATCCGAACTATTTTTTCGAGTGGCTGGGTTGGATTGCCTACCCGCTGATCGCCATCGACATCACGGGCGGCTACCCGCTGGGCTGGGTCGCCATCGCTGGGCCTATCTGCATGTATTGGCTTCTCAGACATGTCTCCGGCGTTCCACCGCTCGAGGAGCACATGCTCCGCTCGCGCGGTGACGCCTATCGCCGCTATCAGGCGCGCACAAGCGCGTTTTTTCCGTTACCGCAGCGGACGACTTACGGAGACGCATCTCAATGACGCTCTGGAAAAGCGCATACGATCTCGCAGAACGCGTCCCGATTCCTGACGCCATCGTCCGGCTCGGAATTGGGGCCCTTGTCGGTCGGACGAGCCGCCAGCTTGCGCTGGCCGGGCAAACCGCAACCGAGAGCTTTGCCAGAGAGCTTGAGCTGCTCCCGATCGCGGTACACACGGATGCTGCGAACGAACAGCATTACGAGGTGCCTGCTTCCTTTTTCGAGCTCGTGCTCGGCCCCCAACGGAAATACTCCTGCTGCTATTACGAAGCATCAGACACGACGCTCGCCCAAGCCGAGGAGCGCGCGCTCGCTTTGACGGCCGAGCACGCTGGTCTGAGCGACGGCCAGACTATTCTGGAGCTCGGGTGCGGATGGGGCTCCCTCAGCCTCTGGATGGCGCGGACCTATCCGCGCGCGCGCATCCTGGCGGTCTCCAACTCGCATTCACAGCGTGCCTTCATCGAGGGCAAGGCGCGTGACGAAGGTCTGGACAATATCGAGCTCGTCACCGCCGACATGAACCATTTTGATACCGAGCGAAAGTTCGACCGCGTCGTGTCGATCGAGATGTTCGAGCACATGGCCAACTGGCGCGAACTCTTGAGACGTTGCCGGAACTGGCTTGCGGCTGACGGGCGCATGTTCATGCATGTGTTTACCCACCGCAGCACGCCGTATCGCTTCGATCACGCCGAGAAGGACGATTGGATCGCACAGCACTTTTTCACAGGCGGTTGCATGCCGAGCCGCACACTCATCCGCAGCTTCCCAGACCTATTCGATGTGGAGGAAGAGTGGTACTGGGCCGGAACGCATTATGCGCGCACGGCTGAGGACTGGCTCAAGAACCTGGACGGGGGGCGCGATGCCGCCGCACAGATCCTGCATCAGACTTACGGCACAGAGCAGGACATCTGGCAGCGTCGGTGGCGCTACTTCTTCCTGGCAACGTCTGGCTTGTTCGGGTTCGACAGCGGCCGCGAATGGGGCGTCAGCCACTACCGCCTCAAGCCGGCACTTGCACGCCGCTAGCCTCGCCACGCCATAAGTGCCGCGGCCACAACCGCGGAGACCAGGCCAGAGGCAACCGCCCCATAGACGATATCTATTACCGTGATCTGGAGCGTCCAATTGCGCAGTGTCGCGAAGTTGGTCAGCTCATAGGTCGCATAGGCGACAAATCCGAACAGCGCGCCATTAAAAAGGGCGAGTGCTACCGAGCCCGACTTCAGGGCCGGCATGATCGCGAAATAGACGAGAGCGACCGGATAAATAGCGTAGAAGGCAATGGCCGGCGCAATATTGACGGTTGGAAGGAGAATGTCGCCCAATGTCTGCTTGTAAAGACGCGCGCCCATCGTCATGAGCCAAGTGATGTCGACAGCGGCAAACAGAAGAAGAGAGGCGACATACGCGAGCGCATAGTTCACGGCGGACCTCATTTGTCGTTTTCACAACAACGCCCCGCCACTTGGTTTGGATCACGTGCCAGCACAGTCGTCCTCGATGTGGCCGATGGACCGTGCCGGAGTTCGATACGGCTAAGCCGAGAAAGCTGACGTGATGGGCGATGGCTGCGGCGTCCCCGATCGCGGCGAACCAGCTTCCGTTCTTGGGACCGTCATCCATCGTCACCCTGCCGACGCCGAGCGCCACGAGAGGTCACGCCAACGCAATGAGCAATATGAGTTTATGGTATGTCACCGGACACACGCGCCCTCGCGCGCAGCGAGATGGGGTTTTTCGGCCTTGATCTGATTGATGACGTCGATGGCCGACAGGGCTTCTCGGTCTTAATGCCAAGCTCTGCGAGCAGTATATGCGCTTCATCGTAAACCGGCGTTGCGGCCAGCTCGGCCTCGCGCCAGTGTTCGCGGATACAGAAAACCCGTTCCCATGGATGAGCGAGGTCATGGATCCCAAGAAGGAGAAGAACTTCTTTGAGACCCGCGTCATCGAGTACCAGAACGGTGGCGCACTGAGCTGGGAGTAAAGGAAGTGGATTGGCGGCATCACTCGGCGCCATTCCTTCTTTTTGCCCTTCTCTCATCCAGTCAGAGGGTGAGACACGATTGTAATCGTCGCGCCATGCCGCCAGCAGCGCTCTCGCTTCGTCGAGCGTGGAGAACAACGTCTCGCTCAAGAGCGTGTCGCGAAGCCGACCGTTGAAACTCTCGACAAACGCGTTCTGCTGCGGCTTGCCGTGCGAAGACCGGAACCGATATTCTGATGTCGCTCCGCACCGAACACGCGGCCCTGATCCAACTTCGGCACGGCGTTTCTGTGGAGCAATTCGAACGTGCCGTTGCGGCCTATCCCGATCCCAACAAAAGACATTATGCGTCGGACGTTAGGCCGCCGACACACTGCTCGGATGCAGTCCATCGGCGGCACTCCTTGATCGACGTCAATAGAGCGCTCCGAGCCGATTGCTAATTGAAACATTGAGCGGGGCGTTTCGCAGCGATGCAGGACCGGCTGGCCATGAACCAGAGGCTGGAAATCGAGGCGCCCGGCAAGAGCCGGCACTTTAGGACCGACCAGGAGCCTTCAAAAGCGTCTCCACCGCACCCCCACGTTGCTCTGCGTATTTTGCGAGGCGTATGGTCACATCGCTGGCGAGTGGCATCTGTAATCGCCGCTCTTGGCGCCGGCATCTACGCGGTCCCATTCTTGCTGTTTGGCCCCCTGATCGAGACGCGGCCCGTCGTCAGGGCTAATTTCGTCCAGACGGTCGTCGCGAGCGGCCACGTCGAAGCGCCCTTCCGGATCAATATTGGAAGCCAGATCACCGGCGTCGTCGCCAATGTTCCCGTTTCGGAGGGCCAGACGGTCAAGGCGGGCGATACACTGATCGAGCTCGACGACCGGGACGCGCGCGCCGCGGTTAGTCAGGCCGAGAATGTCGTGTCGGCAGCCGATGCGCGCATGAGACAGCTGCGCGAGTTATCGCTGCCGCAAGCTGAGGAGGCTCTGAAGCAGGCGCAGGCAAACCTCGTCAACGCACAGCAGTCCTTTGATCGGGCGCAAGCCCTCGCCAAAGACGGCTTTGGGACACAAGCGGCCCTGGATGACGCGACGAAATCTCTCGATGTCGCGAAGGCCCAGGCCCGCAATGCCGAATTTCAAGTCGCCACCAATCGCCCTGGGGGAAGCGACTACACGATGTCCGAGATGCTCCTCAACCAATCCACGGCCAATCTGGCTTCAGCCCGGTCGCGCCTCAGCTACACCGTCATTTCTGCGCCCCGCGACGGCACCCTGATTTCCCGCTCCGTCGAAAAGGGCAATGTCGTCGAGCCCTCCAATGTCCTCATGAAGCTAGCGCCTTTCGGCGATACTCAGCTCGTCGTTCAGATAGACGAGAGAAATCTCGGCCTCCTCGCACTCGGCCAAAAGGCAATCGCCTCCGCCGATGCCTATCCCAAGCAGTCATTCCCAGCCGAGGTGGTCTACATCAATCCGGGGGTCAATCTGCAGACAGCAGCGGTCGAGGTTAAGCTCGGAGTGAAAAACCCGCCAAGCTACCTGCGGGAGGACATGACGATCTCCGTAGATATAGCTGTTGCAGAGCATCCCGACACATTGATCATTCCTGCGGCCTGCTTGCGGAACGTTGACATCGAGCCGTTTGTTTTAAAGATCGACGGGGGACGGGTTAAGCGGCAAAGGGTGAAGGTTGGTATCGTCAGCGACGGCAAGGCAGAGATCCTCGACGGTCTGAGCGTGAATGACCTGATCGTCCCCACGACTGTCCCATCGGACTATGATGGGCGCCGAGTGAGGGCAAAGATCGCGGCTCCTTCCACATGAATAGATGGCTGCCCTTCGAATGGATTGCTGCGATCCGCTTTCTCAAGGAGGGTCGAACGCAGACGCTTTTCATCATCACCGCGGTGGCGATTGGCGTAGCCGTCATTGTTTTCATGTCGGCCTTGCTGGCCAGCCTGCAAGCCAATTTCATCAAACGCGTGCTGACATCTCAGCCGCATATCCAGCTTATTCCGCCCGACGAGATCGCCCGGCCGCAGCGCTTTGATCGACCAGGGCTGGCCGTAGCCGCAACGGTCCAGCGCCCCGCGCAGCGGATTCGCTCCATCGATCAGTGGCAAAAGATCGCCGCGTTGCTGAAGACGTGGCCCGATATCACCAATGTGTCGCCAACGATGGTGACCTCCGCACTCGCCGTCCGGGGTGATTCAAACCGGTCGATTACAGTCACCGGGATCGACCCTGATATCTATTTCAGGATCGTGAAGATCCCCGACTACATCGTAGCGGGGCAGACGCGTGTCCTGACTGACGACATTTTGATCGGCACCGAGCTTGCCCGCGACCTTGGCGTGAAGCTCGGCGACAAGATGATCGTCTCGGCGGCCACCGGCGCCTCTCGCGTTCTGACGATTACCGGCATTTTCGATCTTGGCAACAAGGCCGCCAATCAGCGCTCGACGTTCGTTGCCTTGAGAACGGCCCAGGCCCTATCGAATCTTGTCGGCGGCGTTACGACAATCGACCTGACCGTGAAGGATGTCTACGCGGCCGACAAAATTGCCAATACCATAGGTGCGGCCACCGGAGTGGAGGCGGACAGCTGGATCAAGACCAATTCCCAGTTCTTCACCGCGGTCAACGCGCAGACATTGTCGAACACGGTAATCCGGATATTCGTCGGCTTGTCGGTTGCCTTCGGCATTGCCAGCGTCCTCGTCGTCTCGGTCATCCAGCGGTCGAAGGATATCGGGATCCTGCGTGCGATGGGTACAGCCCAGGGTCAGATTCTCCGGATTTTTCTGCTGCAGGGCGGCCTTCTCGCTCTTGCCGGTGCGATTGTCGGAGCATCGACAGGCGGATGCGCCATAGTTTTCTGGCACAGCTATTTGCGGCAACCGGACGGCACCGAGCTGTTTCCGCTAGTCATCGACCCCATGCTGTTCGTGGAAGCAATTTTGATAGCGGCCGTGACTGGAGTGGCCGCAGCGGCGTTCCCCGCCTTCGGGGCCGCAAAGCTTGATCCTGTGGTCGCGATCCGTGGATGAGGAAAGTCAGGAAGTCTTGCGCCTCGTAGGCGTTTGCAAATCTTACAACGTCGGAACACCTGTCGAGGTAGAGGTGCTGCGCGACATAGACCTCGTGCTCCGCCGCCGGGAGTTCGTCGCACTCATGGGTCCGTCAGGGTCGGGAAAAAGTACGCTTCTGAACATCATCGGCCTCTTGGATCGCCCGACATCGGGCCGCCTCTTTATCGAGGGAAGCGAAACGAGCACGCTCGACGATACGGCCATTACCAGGCTCCGCGGTCGCAGTCTCGGTTTCGTGTTTCAGTACCACTATCTCATCAGCGCATTCACGGCCCTCGAGAACGTGATGATGCCGCTGCTCGTCGAGAACGAATTCCCCAGCGAGAAGATCCGCGAACGCGCCCGGGCCCTCTTGCACGAGGTTGGCCTGACGCCCTGGGAAAACAACCTCGCCAACAACATGTCCGGAGGGCAGCAGCAGCGTGTCGCTATCGCGCGCGCTCTCGCGATGAACCCGGCTCTCATCCTCGCCGACGAGCCGACTGGAAATCTCGACACCAAATCAGCCGATCAAGTGTTTGAGATGATGCGGGTGGTCAATCGAAGGGAAGGTACCGCATTCCTGATCGTCACGCACAACTTGGATTTGGCACGGCGCTGTGACCGTATCATCGAGCTTGTCGACGGGCGGATTTCAAAACTCTGAGAGCGATTTGTCCGCAGGACGCCCCGAAGCCAGATCAATACAGAAGCAAGGGCGAACAACCGCATTCAAGGAGCTAGGCTGTTCTTGTAGATCTTTCCGTCCTTCATGATGACGAGAAGGTTCTTCGCCGGGTCCTGAAGGAGCTCGATGTTGGAAACGGGATCGCCGTCGACCAGGAGAAGATCGGCGAGCGCACCTTCCTCTACGACGCCGAGCTTGCCCGGGTAGGGATTGCGTTTTCCCGACAAGGCCAGCAGCTCGCCGTTGGTCCCGGTCGCCATGGCGAGCGTTTCGGCCGGCGTATACCAGCGCGTGAACTTGACGAGCAATTCGCCCTGGCGCTGCGCGAGCCTTGTTGAAAACAGGATGTCGGTGCCGAACGCCGTCTTGAGCTTGTACTTTTTGGCCAGCGTGATGGACGTGTCCGTGCCCGCAAACACCGTGAATGCCTTGGCCCGCTCCTGAGACCCCGGAGGAAAGGCATCCGCCATCTCATCCGGAAATGCTTGCGTACTGAGCCAGATGCCTCGCTCCGCGATCAGCTTCGCCGTCGCCTCGTCCATGAGGTGGCCATGCTCGATGCACTTCACCCCGGCGCTGATCGCGCGCTGGATCGCGACGGGCGTGTAGGCGTGCACCGTGACATAGGTGCCCCAGTTCTCGGCTGCCTCCACCGCCGCACGTAGCTCGGCCTCCGTGAACGTGGAGACGTCGAGCGGGCTGTTGGGTGACGCGACGCCACCGCCCGCCGTGAGTTTGATTTGTGACGCGCCTTTCAGAAGCTGCTCGCGCACACGCACGCGGACTTCGTCCGGGCTGTCGGCGATCATGGAAGCCCCGGTCTGCTCCTGGCGTGACTGAGGGGCACCGACGACGCGGGGCAGCTCGTTGGCTTGGCGGAAATCGCCGTGACCGCTCGTGACCGAGACGATGGCGCCGGATGGAAAGATGCGGGGCCCGGCGACAATGCCTTCATCGATCGCGCGCTTGAGCCCGAACGAGGGCCCGCCCACATCGCGAACCGTGGTGAACCCGCGCATCAGGGTATCCCTAGCCTCGGCGCCTGCGACCAGGTTCAGGTAGCCGACATCGTCCGTGAGCAACGCGGCCGGCGTTGGCCGGACCAGCATCGCATGCCAATGCGCGTCTATGAGACCTGGCATGAGCGTCCGCCCGCCACCCGCAATGACCTGAACAGATGGAGTGCCATCGGTCGAAAAAGGGTCCTTCGAGATCTTTTCGATCGTGTTGCCGCGAACAAGGACATTCATGCCCTCTTCGAGGCGCTCGCTCTTACCGTCAAAAACACGAACGTTCTCGAAGAGCGTGAGGGCCGGCGGCTCGGCAGCGTAGGCAGCGGGCGTGAGACAAAAAAGGGCGGCAAGGAGAGTAGTCCGGCGAAACATCGGTACCTCCGATCGGCAGCCCCCCGTTGCGCTCAACTCGTCCAGTGTGCTGCCAGTCTAACGGAAAGTCGGCAATCAGCCTACCGCAGTGACACCCCGGCGCGCCGCCAGGATGGCTGAGCAGGGGTCGTCACCGGAATTGGCCAGCAATCCGCACACTTGAGGCCATGTACGAAGGCCTTGGCGCGAGGCCGTTAAGCGCGCGTTTACTGTGTGTGAGCGAGGCTGCTCAAACATTCGCCACGGTTGTCTCGCAAGTCAGAAACTCGTCTTAGCGAGCGGGCCCGCGTCACATGCCACGGGAAATGCATCCGCTGCGTAGAGCAGCCTCGGGTTTTGCCACGCATCGGCGGCTTACGCTGCCGGCCTGGATAGCTGTCGCCGCGGCCCTGACCGGCGGAACTGCCGCCGTGACCACCGCCGATGCCAAGTCTCCCGGCTCGCGCTATTGCTTCCACGGCCTATGTCACCGCGTAGGCACGCTTGCGCAAACCGACACACTCGTCGGATGGCGCGGCTACCTGCTTGCTTCCTACTACGATAGCTGCCGGCTCGACCGCTTGAACCCGTGCGGACTGACGAGCTCGGGCGCCGTGTTTCGCCCCGATCTTCCCGACAACGCCGCAAGCCCGCTGCTGCCGGACGGCACCGTCATCCTCGCCTACAATCCCAAGACCGGCGACGCCTCCGTGCTGCGC
>VFQR01000733.1_pt1 | contig 35356 bp, 32 predicted proteins | sample 3512321 | NCBI WGS metagenome assembly VFQR01 (sample SAMN10412374, study PRJNA504923) | tailings metagenome | isolation source: Relicate 3 Philex TSF1 revegetated site | place: Philippines: Tuba, Benguet | collected 2017-08-29 | reverse complement strand
CGGCCGACGAGATCCACGAGGCCGTGGAGGGCTACGGCGGCATGACCGAGCAGGCCTTCCTGCGCCGGTTCTACGCCGACCGCGCCGAGATCGAGGCGATGGGACTGCGGCTGGCGGTGGAGCGCCCGGGGGACGACCCGTTCCAGGGCGACCTCTACGCGCTGCCGCCCGAGAACTACTACCTCCCGGAGCTCGACTTCGACGAGGCCGAGCTCTCGGCGCTGCAGACCTGCCTCTACCTGCTCGAGGGCCAGTTCGCGTACGCCGAGCCGCTGCGCCTGGCGCTGCAGCACCTCACGCTCGGCCGGCCGAGCCCGCTCGACGACCACGCCGCCCGCTCGGTGTCGGTCAACCTGCTGGGCGGCGACTACTCGCCCGAGGTCGCGAACCACCTCTCGAAGATCGAGTCGGCGATCTCCCGCCGCAAGACGATCCGCTTCACCTACTACTCGATCGGCCGCGACGAGCGCAGCGAGCGCGAGGTGGACCCGTACTCGCTGCTCTACTCGGCGGGCAACTGGTACATGATCGGCCACGCGCACGAGCGCGAGGCGACGCGCATGTTCCGCCTGTCGCGCATCGAAGGCCGCATCACCTTCAAGACGCGCGCCGAGCACGACTTCAAGGCGCCCCAGGACTTCGACCTGTCGCGGTACCGCGACCGCGCGCCGTGGCAGCTCGACGACGCCGACCAGACGGCCACCATCGCCCTCACCCCCACCATCGCCTGGTGGGTCGACGGCATGTTCGGGGCCTACGGCTCCACGGCCATCGGGGCCGACGGCTCGGGCGTCTACACGACCCCCTACAGCTCGCGGCGGGAGCTCGTCTCGTGGATCCTCGGCCTCGGCGCCGAGGCCCGCGTGGTGGAGCCCCCGGAGCTGCGCGCCGCGGTCGTCGAGGCGCTGGAGCTCGTGCGCGACCGTCACGAGGCCGACGGGCCGCGCCCGGCACCGGGCCACGCGCCCGCCGCGGCCGTCCCGGCCGGCGCTCCCCCGGCCCCCGAGGACGATCCGTCGCCCGCCGCCGCGGCCGGCGGGGTCGCGGGCGGTGCCGCCGCCGCGGGCGCCCAGGCCGAGCGCGTCGTGCCGGCGGAGCGCTTCGCCCGCCTGCTCGCCCTCATGACCCGGCTGCTCGCCGCCTGCGGCGAGTCGGCGGAGGCCCACATCCCCGTCGCGGAGCTGCGGGCGTCCCTCAACCTGGACCGCCGGGTGCTCGAGGACGACATCGGCCTCCTCAACCTCATCAACTTCGGTGGCGGCTGCTACGCCCTGTTCGCCCAGCTCGACGGCGACACGGTCGTGGTGCAGAAGGAGACCTACGGCGACCGCTTCGCCCGCCCGGCGCGCCTGTCGCCGCTCGAGGCGAAGGCGCTGCTGTGGACCCTCGACTTCATCGGTGACCGCCTGCCCACCGAGGCCGGCTCGTCGCTCTCCTCGGTGAGGGCCAAGGTGGAGGCCGCCATCGGCGGCGACTCCCTCCCCACCGTGGAGCTCGGCCGCGCCCAGGTGCAGGACACCGGGCTCGCCACGGCCGTCTCGCAGGCGATCCGCGAGGACCGCCTGCTGGAGATCGAGTACTGGACGGAGTCGCGCGGCGCCATCACGACCCGCGTCATCGAGCCCCACCTGCTCGTGAACGCCCAGGACGCCTGGTACGTCGTGGCCTGGTGCCGCCGCGCCGAGGACCGCCGCACCTTCCGCCTCGACCGACTGCGCAGCGCGTCGGTGCTGGAGGAGCGCTTCCCCCGCCGGCCCGAGATCACCGCGACCGGCCCGTACATGCCGTGGGGCGCGCACCCGCAGCCGGGCGAGACGGTCGCGCAGAGCGCCTCCGTGTGGTGCGCGCCGTCGCTCGCGCGCTGGATGCTGGAGAAGCACCGCTCCCGCGAGCGATTCGCCGACGGCTCGGTGCTGGTGGAGATCCCGTACGCCAGCGAGGAGTGGCTGGTGAAGGAGCTCCTCAAGTACCAGGGCGAGGCCGTCCTCTTCGAGCCGGTCGCGCTGCGCCGCACGGTCGCAGAGCTGGCCGAGGGCGTGCTCGCCGCCTACGACGCCGCCGACAGCCCGAGCGGGGGCACCCGCCGGAGGGCCACCACCCGCTGACGGCGGGGCCGTCCCGCATCGCGGCACGGTCGGGCGGGTTAACTTGTCAGCCTCCGGACGGATGCGGATCGTCCCCGTGAGCCGGGGCGCCCCGCCGCCGGCCGCGACGGGAGGAGGCGGACGATGTCCGTGGACACGCTCGTGCAGGGATGGAACGCCCGCGACGGCGCCATGGTGGCGAGCGCCTTCACCCCCGACGGGATGCGCATCGAGTTCGCCCGCCCCGGCGCCCGCCTGGAGGGGCGCGACGCGATCGCGGGGCAGGTGCTCGCCTACTGCACGGCGGTGCCGGACTGCGCCCTCGACGTGCGCGCCCGCCTGGACAACGGCACGACGGCCATCGTCGAGTGGACCTTCTCCGGCACCCACACCGGCGACATCCCGGGCCTCGCGGCCACCGGCCGCGACGTCTCCCTCCCCGGGATCAGCGTCTACCACCTGCGCGACGGCCTGCTCTCCGAGGAGCGCGTCTACTGGGACGCGGCGACCCTGTTCGGACTGATGGACTGACCGTCCTCCCGGCGGCCCCGCGTCCCCCCGTCCGGGGGGCCTCGGATCACCGGGGCCGTCTTACGTTCCCTCTCCGTACCGCTGCCGCGGGGGCAGCCGGCGAGAGGACGCAGGGATGCGACGCACGGAGTTCCGGAGGTTCCGCGGGGTGCTCTGTCTGCTCGTCCTGATCGGGACGGGCGTGGTGCTCGCCACGACCGGCGAGCGGGCGGCGGCCTGGCCCGACCCCGCGCCGGTGGAGCGGATGCGGGACCTCATCGCCGAGAACCCCCACGCCGTCCCCGTGGGAGCCTCGCGGGGCGCGGCGGTCCCCACCGTCACGGCCTCCGCGACGTTCACCGACGCCGTCGGGGATGTCCCGGATGACTTCGTCATCGACCTCCGCCGCATGACGGTCACCACGAGCGACGACGGCCGCCTGACCGTGACCGTCGCGACCGACGACAACACGCTCTACGACGGCGACTTCCTGGCGACCTACATCGACATCGACGGCGACCCCGGCACCGGCGACGACATCTGGGGCGGCGCCGACCTGTCGGTGGGCTTGCTGGGTGACGAGGCGGGAGAGGACCTGGTGGGCGCCGCCGCGTGGGACGGGACCGACTGGCAGCCGGTCGACGTCGACTCCCTCGAGGCGCACCGCGTGGGCACGACGGACGTCGTGTGGTCGGCCCTGGCCTCGGAGGCCGCCATCAGGGCGGGCGTCCGGACGGGGCTCCTGTTCGTGAGCATCAACGAGGGCTTCGAGGACTACGCCCCGGAGCCGGAGCCCGAGGGCCCGCCCTTCCGCTTCACCACCGGGGCCCTGACCCCCGGGGCCGGCACGCCTGCCGGCCCCGGCACGCGCCCCGGCGCGACGCGCGGCGGGACGACCGCCGGCGGCGGCGCCCGCGTCGCGGGCACCCCGGTGGGCCTGCGCCGCTTCGCCGTCCGCCCGGCCGCCGACGGCCTGCGGATGCGCCTCGGCTGGACCCGCGGCGACGGCCGGGTGCACTGGACCGTCCGCCTGCGCGCCACGGTCGACGGCCGCGCCGTGACCCGCGTCGTGACGGGCTCCGGCGCCCCCGGCGCCCGCACGGTGCACCGCCGCATCCGGGTCCCGGCCGCCTGGGCGGGGGCACGCGTGACGCTCCGCCTGAGCGTCGCCGACGCCGGCCGCAGCGTCACCCGCGTCCGCACCGTCGTCGCCCGGGGTGACGCCACGGGCTGACGGCGTAGGCTCGCGCTCCGGACCAGCAGGGAGGAGCGCACCCATGACCCACGGCACCGGCGACCGCCTCGCCGACGTCACCCGCGACGCGTACGTCTACGGCTTCCCGCTCGTGTTCAACCTCGAGCAGATCCAACGCCTGGTGAGCGAAGGGATCGGGAGCACCCCGCCGACCCCGTGGAACACCTTCGGCGCGGCGCCGGGCCTGGCGGGCCCGGACGACACCTTCGTGTCGATCAACAACGACACGATCTACTCCATGGCGGCCATCGACGTCTCGGGCGGCCCGGTGCGCCTGGACGTCCCCGACACGGCCGGCCGCTACTACGTCCTGCAGTTCGTCGACGCCTGGACGAACAACTTCGCCTACGTCGGCCACCGGGCGACCGGGACCGGCGCCGGCTCCTTCCTGCTCGTGCCGCCGGACTGGGACGGCGACGCGCCCGACGGCGCCCGCGTCATCCGGGTGCCGACGGCCGTCGCCGCGATCGTGGGCCGCTTCGCGGTGGACGGGGAGGAGGACCTCCCCGCCGTCCGGGAGCTGCAGGCCGGCCTGCGCCTGACGCCCACCGCCCCCGGGCAGGGAATCCCCGCCCCGGACGCCGCCGTCCCCGAGGACCTCCAGTTCCTCGAGACCCTGCGGGTCGGGATGCAGGCCTTCCCACCCGCGGGCCGCGACGTGCCCCTGCAGGAGTCGTTCGAGCAGATCGGCCTGCTCGCGGCCGAGTCCCCCTACGTCGACCCGGACCCGGCGCTGGCCGGCGCCCTGCGCGAGGGCATCGCGGCGGGCCGGGACCTCATGCGCACGACGGCCCAGGGCGGCCCGAGCCCCGTGCAGGCGGGGTGGACGCTCACGTACCACGCGTTCGACTACAACCTCGACTTCTTCGAGGTCGGGACGGTCGAGGACCCGGCCTGGATGCTCGCGGACGGCCCCGGCCGCCTGCTGGAGCGCGCGGTGGCGGCGCTCGCCGGGCTCTGGGGCAACCACGGGTACGAGGCGGCCTACGCGATGGCGTGGGCCGACGGCGACGGGCAGCGCCTGGACGGCGCCCACCGCTACGAGCTCCGCTTCGCCACGACCCCGCCGGTCGGCGCCTTCTGGTCCGTCACGATGTACGACGCGGAGGACTTCTTCCTGGTCGCCAACCCGATCGGCCGCTACTCGGTGGGCGACCGCACCCGCGGCCTCGTGACCGGCGACGACGGCTCCCTGACGATCACGGTGCAGCACGACGAGCCCACCGACCCCGTCGCCCGGGCGAACTGGCTGCCCTGCCCGGCCGCCCCCTTCCGCCCGATCCTGCGCATGTACGAGCCGGACGCGTCGGTGTTCGACGGCGGCTACGAGCTGCCGCCGTTCGTCCGGGTGGGCTGACCGCCTCACCCCCGGCCCCCCGCGGCGAGGGGCGCGGCCCACCACCGCTGCCCCTCGCCCCGCACCACCAGGCCCTCCACCTCCAGCAGCGCGAGCGCCCGGGCCACGGCGGCCGGGTCCTCGCCCAGCGCTGCCGCCAGCGCGTCGGCGACGGCCGGTTCGTGCGCGAGCAAGGCGTGGACCCGGCCCGCGAGCCCGTCCGGGACGGCCGCCGCGGCGAGCGCGTCCGCGGTGGCCCATCCCGGATGTGGCATCTCGGCGGTGACGTCGTCGGCCGACTCCAGCAGGGCGGCCCCGGCGCGCAGCAGCCCGTTGCCGCCCTCCGCCGCCGCGGTCCCCGGCCACCCCGGCACCGCGAGGACCGGGCGACCCAGCTCCAGGGCGAAGTCGGCCGTGATGAGCGCCCCGGAACGCCGGCCGGCCTCCACGACGGCCACCGCCCCGGCGATCCCGGCGACGATGCGGTTGCGCGCCGGGAACCGCCACGGGGCCGGAGGGGTGCCGGGCCAGTACTCGGACACGAGGGCACCCTCGGCGGCGACCCGCTCCGCCAGCGCCCGGTTGCGCCGCGGGTAGGGCACGTCCACCCCGCAGCCGAGCACGGCGACCGTCGTGCCGCCGGCGCGCAGGGCGCCCTCGTGGGCGGCCGCGTCGATGCCGTGCGCCAGACCGCTCACCACGACCGCGCCGCGGACGGCGAGCCCGGCGCCCAGCTCACGGGCGAAGGCCAGCCCGGCGGCCGTCGCGCGCCGGCTGCCAACGACGGCGACGGCCGGGCCCTCCGCGAGCCGGGTGAGCGTCCCCACGGGATCGGCAGCCCGCACGAAGAGCCCGAACGGCGGGTCGTGCAGGTCGTAGAGGGCGGCGGGGTACGCGTCCTCGCCCATCCCGGCGTGGACGATCCCGGCTCCGGCGAGGGCGCTGCGGTCGGCCGCGGGGTCGATGCCGCGCCGGGCGCGGCGGGCCGCCGCCAGCTCGGGCCCCGACATGCCGAGCGCCCGGGCGAACGCGGCGCCACGGGCGGACCAGAGGGCGACCGGGCCGCCCGCGCGCCGGGCCGGCCGCTGCAGGTCGCGCCCGAGCAGCGCGGCGAGCCGCGCGAGGCCGAGGGGCCACTCGGGCGGCCCGCTCACGCGGCCTCCCCCTCGGGTACCGCGCCGCGGTACCCGAGCGCCTCGGCCACGTGGTCGGCGCCGACGGCCTCGGCGCCCGCCAGGTCGGCGACCGAGCGGGCCACCCGCAGCACGCGGTCGTGGCCGCGGGCCGTGAGGCCGAGCCGGTCGACCGCGCGCCCGAGCAGCGCCCGGGCCGGACGGTCGGGACGGGCCGCGGCGCGTACCTCGGCCGGGCCGAGCTCGGCGTTCGGCCGCGCCTGCCCGCGCGCCCGCGCCCGCTCCCGGGCGGCGGCCACCCGCACCCGGACGGCCGCGCTCGCCTCCCCCGCCCCGGCCACGGCGACGAGCTCGTCGCGGTCGAGGCGCGGCACGTCCACGTGGAGGTCGATGCGGTCGGCCACGGGGCCGGACAGGCGCGCCCGGTAGGCCTCGGCCCGGCCGGGCGGGCAGACGCACCGCCGCACCGGGTCGCCGTCGAAACCGCACGGGCAGGGGTTGCCCGCGCAGACGAGCAGCGGCCGGGCCGGGAAGCGCGCCGTGGCCATGGCCCGGGTGACGTCGATGCGCCCCTCCTCCAGCGGCTGGCGCAGCGCGTCGAGGGCGGACGGGGCGAACGCGCAGACCTCGTCCAGGAAGAGCACGCCGTGATGCGCGAGGCTCACCTCCCCCGGCCGCGGGACCCTCCCACCGCCCACCAGGCCGGCGGCCGAGACCGTGTGGTGCGGCGCGCGGAACGGGCGGCGCACGACGAGGGGGCATCCGGGGTCGAGGAGTCCCGCGACGGAGTGGATCCGCGTGACCGCGATCGCCTCCTCGGGCAGGAGCGGCGGGAGGATGCCGGGCATCCGCCGGGCGAGCATCGTCTTGCCCGCGCCCGGCGGGCCGATCATGAGGAGCGAGTGCCCGCCCGCGGCGGCCACCTCCAGGGCCCGGCGGGCGGCGCCCTGGCCGCGCACCTCCGCCATGTCCGGTCCGGGCGCCGCCCCGGCGGCCGTCAGCAGCGCGTCGGCGTCGAGCGCCCGCCCCTCCGGCTCGGCACGCCCCTCCAGCAGGTCCACCGCGGCGCGCAGCGAGGGGGCGCCGAGCACCTCCGCGCCGCGCACGAGCCCGGCCTCGGGGGCGTTGGCCGCGGGCACCAGGAGCCGCCGCCAGCCGGATCTGGCGGCGTGCTCGGCCATGGCGAGCACCCCGGGCACCGGTCTCAGGGTGCCGTCGAGGGCGAGCTCGCCGAGAGCGCCCACCCCCTCGAGCGCCGCCGGCGCGAGCTGGCCCGAGGCGGCGAGCACGGCGAGGGCGAGCGGGAGGTCGTACTGCGGGCCCGCCTTGCGCAGGTCGGCGGGCGCGAGGTTGGCCACGATGCGCCGCGGAGGAACCGTGAACGCCTGGTTCGCGATGCCGGAGCGCACGCGCTCGCGCGCCTCCTGGACCGCCGCGTCGGCGAGCCCCACGACGGCGAAGGCCGGGAGCCCCTGGCGCAGGTCCACCTCCACGAGGACCGTGGAGGTCTCGAGGCCGAGGACGGCCGGGCTGACGAGGCGGGCGACCACGTCGTGGACCCTTCCACCGGCCCTGCGCACGGATCCGCACGCACCCGTGCCGGATGCGTGACGGGCTCGTGCCGGCGGACGTGACCCTTCGCCCGGGGGTAGGCTCCCGCGCGTGCTGACGGCGGACGAGATCGGCGCGATCGCGCTGTTCGCGGGGCTCCCCGCGGCCGAGCTGGACCGCGTGGCGCGCCTCGCGGCCGACATCCGCCTTCCCGCCGGGGCCGTCGCCATCCACGCGGGCGACGAGCGCGCGCTCTACGCCGTCATCGAGGGCACGCTCGACACCGTGACGACCGCCGAGGGGGTCGAGAAGGTGGTCGGCGGGCGGGCGGCGGGCGACCTCATCGGCGAGGTCCCGATCGCGCTCGGCACGACCTTCCCCTTCACCTTCCGCGCCTCGGCGCCGGCCCGCCTCATGCGCCTGGGCGCGGCCGACTACCACTCGGTCGCCGCCCGGGCGCCCGAGGTGGCGACCCGGCTCGGGGAGATCGCCCGCTCCCGCATCGGCGGCCTGCAGGGGATCACGGCCGAGCAGCCTCCGCCGCGCGCGCTCGTGGCCGGGGACCGCTGGGACCCCGCGTGCGCCCAGCTCCGCCGGTTCCTGGACCGCAACCAGGTGGGCTTCCGCTGGATCACCCCGGACGCGCCCGAGGCGGAGGAGCTGTGGGGCGGCCCGCTCCCCGGCCCCGAGGACCGTCCGGCGATCCGGGTGGTGGGCGGCAAGACCGTCGTGCGCCCCCGGATGGGCCGGGTGGCGGAGCTGCTGGGGCTCACCACCGAGCCGGCCCTGGCCGAGTACGACACCGTGATCATCGGCGCCGGCCCCGCCGGGCTGGCGGCCGCCGTGTACGGCGCCTCGGAGGGCCTGCGGACGATCGCGATCGAGCGGGAGGCCCCGGGCGGGCAGGCCGGCACCTCTTCGCGCATCGAGAACTACCTCGGCTTCCCGTCCGGCGTCTCCGGGGACGAGCTCGCGAGCCGGGCGCTGCAGCAGGCCCGGCGCCTCGGCGCCGAGATCCTCGTGACCCGCCAGGTGGAGCGCATCGACGTCGCGAACCGCCAGGTGCACCTGGACGACGGGGACGTGCTGCGCGCACGGACGGTGATCCTGGCGAGCGGCGTGACCTGGCGGCACCTGGCCATCGAGGGCTTCGAGGGCCTCGTGGGCAAGGGCATCTCGTACGGCGCCGCCCGCAGCGAGGCGTCCAGCGTCCACGGGCTCGACGTCCACATCGTCGGGGCCGGGAACTCCGCCGGGCAGGCCGCGCTCTTCTTCGCGCGGCACGCGCGGAGCGTGACGATCCTGTGCCGGGGAGACGACCTCGGACGCTCCATGTCGCAGTACCTCGTGGACCAGATCGCCGCCGACGAGGGCGTCGCGGTGCGCGTGGGCACCGAGGTGGCGGCCGTCCACGGGGAGACCTCGCTCGAGGGTGTCACGGTGCGTGGCCCGGGCGGGGGGACGGAGGAGCTCGACGCCGGCGCCCTGTTCGTGTTCATCGGGGCGACCGCCGAGACCGAGTGGCTGCCGCCGGAGATCGCGACGGACGAGCGCGGCTACATCCTGACCGGCCCGGACATCCCGCCGCACCTGCGCGGCGAGCACGGGCGGGACCCGTTCCTGCTGGAGACGAGCGTGCCCGGCGTGTTCGCGTGCGGCGACGTGCGCTACGGGCCGGTGAAGCGCGTCGCGGCCGCCGTGGGCGAGGGGAGCATGGCGATCGCCTTCGTCCACCAGTTCCTGCGGTTCGAGGCCGCCTGATCCACCGCCGACCGGCCCCGCTCGACGCGGGGCCCGCGGGCAGGTACACACCCCCGATGCCGCGAATCCCCCTGCCCATGCGCCTCCTCGCCGTCCTCGCACTCGCGCTCGGGCTGCTCGCGCCGTCCGTGGCGTCGGCCCAGACCCCGCCCGCGCAGGGGACCCCCGTGCTCGGCGCGTCCCTGCTGACCGCCGACCAGCTCGCGTCCTGGTACGCCGCGTCGGGGGTCACGTCGAAGAGCCCGACGCCGATCGCGGACCTCGCGGCCTACTTCATCGACGAGGGGCAGGCGCAGGGCGTGCGCGGCGACATCGCCTTCGCCCAGACGATGCTGGAGACCGGCTACCTGCGCTTCGGCGGCATCGTGAAGCCGTCCGACCTCAACTTCTCCGGCCTGGGCGCGTGCGACTCGTGCCCCCGCGGCCTGGCGTTCCCGAGCGCCCAGCTCTCCGTGCGGGCGCAGATCCAGCACCTCTACGCCTACGCCGCGGCCGACGCCGACCCGGCCCTGCTCGCCCGGCCGCTCGCGGACATCCGCTTCACCATGGTGCGCCCGTACGGCAAGGCCGCCCTCTGGGAGCAGATGGGCAACGGGAACTGGGCCACCGGCCCGGACTACGCCTCCAAGGTTCTGCGGCTGTGGCAGTCCATCCTGAGCTTCCACGGCATCCCGGTCCCGGCGGCGGCACCGGCCGGGGGCACGCCCGACCTCACGGTGCTCGCCAGCCCCGACGGCGCGGTGCGCCTCGCCACCTGGAAGGCCCGCCGCGGCCCGGTGGCCGACGGGGTCGCCGTGCTCGGCGCGCCGTCCTCCTCCCGCCGCGGCGGCGCGGTGTGCCTGCTGCGGTGGGACGGCCTCGGCCTGGCGGCCCAGGTCCGCGGCGGCCAGGACCCCTGCGAGACCGGGACCTCCCGCCTGCGCTGGGCCCGCCTCGCCGCGTCCTCGTGGCACACGCCGAAGGGCCTCTCCCCCGGCGACCCCGTCGCCGAGATGCGGTCCCTCTACCCCCGCGCCCGCAAGGTCGGCCGCATGTGGATCCTCGTCTCCGGTCGCGAGGCCGGCCGCCGCACCCCGGTGGCGCGCCTGCGGGCCGAGGCCGCGAACGGCGTGGTCATCGCGCTGTGGGTGCACCCCGCACGGACCTGAGGTGGCCTACCCTGTCGGTGCGGACACCGACCGGAGGAGCACCGTGCAGTTCGACCACGTCGCCCAGCAGGTCCCGGACATCGCCGAGGCCGTGGACTGGCAGCTCCGCACCGTACCCGGCAGCGTCGTGCTGCACCAGGACCCCACCTGGGCGCTCGTGGAGAGCGGCGGCGCCAAGCTCGCCTTCGTCCTCGCCGACCAGCACCCGCCGCACCTCGCCTACCGCGTGAGCGACGCGGAGCTGGAGCGGCTCGCGGAGGCCAACGGGGCGGAGATCGCGACCCACCGCGACCGGACCCGCTCGATCTACCTGCACGGCCCCGGGTCGCTGGCCACGGAGATCATCAGCTACCCGGAGGAGAGCCCCCGCCCAGAGCCAGGTTCATCGACGTGAGGTAAGACGCCCAGGTGGCGACGTGCAGCGCCTCCACCACCTGGGCCTCGGTCCACCCGTCGGCGTAGACGCGCTCGTAGTGGGCGCGGGTCACCTCGGTGGGCATGCGCGCGGCGGTCACCGCCAGGTCGATGAGCCCGGCGAGGGCCGGGTCGCCCGAGGGGGCGCCCTCGTCGAGCGCCTCCAGGATGCGCCGCTTGACGTCGGCGGCCAGCGCGCCGTCGGCGGTCATCGCCCGCGTGGCGGCGTCGGCGGACGCGAGCAGGGCCGGGTTCGCCGCGAGGGCGTCGACCGCCCGCGGCGCGCCACCCCAGGCGCCCTTGAGCGCGGCGACCTCCTCGGCGGGGGCGACGGCGGCGGGCGCGAGCCGCGCCTCGTCGACCGCGGGGAGGCGCATGTGGTCGGCCACCCGGTTCTCCAGCGCCCGCCGCGCCCGGCTGAGGCGGCTCATCACGGTCCCCACCGGGACGCCCGTGGACTCCGCGATCTCCCGGTACTTCAGGCCTGCGACATGGCTCAGCACGAGCACCTGGCGCGCCCAGTCGGGCAGCTCGGAGAGGCAGGTGCGGATGAGCTCCCGGTCGTCCCAGCGGCGGACGAGCCGGGCCGGGTCGCTGAGGGGCCCGGTGTCCACCCCGGCCTCCAGGCGCTCGTAGAGCCCCGCCCCCTCCTCGTCGATCGACAGCGGCGCCGGGGTGCGCGCGTCGGCGCGGGCCCGGTCGCGGGCGAGGTTCATGAGGATCGCCTGGAGCCACCCGCGCGGGTGGGCCGGCGGGCGGTCCGGGTCGTAGGCGCGGTAGGCGCGCAGCATCGCGTCCTGCGCCAGGTCCTCCGCGTCGGCGGGCGACGGCGTGAGCCGCCGCGCCGAGGCGTAGACGGACGGGAGCTCCGGCAGCATCGCGCGCTCGAAGGCGCGGCGCCGCCGCTCGTCGGTGCCGTTCAGGGGCCCGGCGCGTCGCGCAGCGCGCGCGTCACGCGGTCGGCGAGGCCGGCGGGCGGCGCCTCGATGAGCGCCTCGTCCACCTTGCCCCGCCAGGTGACCGCGAGGTCGTGACGCCGCCCGCAGTCCGGGCAGCCGGCGACGTGGCCGTGCAGGAACGCCTGGGCCTCGACCTCGAGCTCGTCGTCCAGGTCGCGCTCCATCAGGGCCCGGGCGCGGCGACAGGGCGCGGGGATCGCCCGCGGCGGCGCGACCACGACGGCCGCCGGCCCCACCAGGAGCGACGTCCGGCCGATCGTGATCCGCTCCCCCACCGGCACCACGCGGGAGCCCATGAGACGCACCCCGCCGATCCGCGTGCCGTTGCGCGAGCCCAGGTCCTCCACCATCACGCCGCCGCCCTGCGCGCGCACCTGGATGTGACGGCGGGAGACCCGCTCGTCGTCCACCACGAGGTCGTTGCCGAGGCCGCGCCCCACGGTCGCCGGCTCGGTGCCCAGCACCAGCTCGGCGCCGCGCGAGCGGCCCTCGGCGACGACGAGCCTGTGTCTGGACTTAGAGGACGTGGTGCTGGTCGAAGACGAGCAGGCGCTCGCCGAGCTTGATCTGGGTGCCGGTCGAGATCTGGACCCGCTCCGAGGGGCTCAGCTGCCGCCACGGCTCGGCGTCGGAGCCCCGCACCGCGGTGCCGTTGGACGAGCCACGGTCCGAGATGAGCACCTCCCAGCCGTCCAGCGCCACCAGGAGGTGGGCACGGGAGACCGAGCTCGTGTCGTCCTCGATCCGGATGGGCAGGGCCTTGCGGCCGGAGACGAGGTCGTCGACCGACGGGTCGCGGCCGATCACCAGGTCGTGCTGCACCGGGATCGTCGAGCCGTCGTCCAGGACGAGGATGCCGAGCGGCGGGCGCGGGCCGTTGACCACGACCAGGGTGCGGTGGACGCCCATCTTGATCCCGCAGCTCGAGCAGTAGAGCGCGTGGGGGTTGTTGTGGTGGTCGCGCGAGCAGCGGACGCCCGGGACGATCGCGGGCGGCATGCCGTCGTCCGGGATCGCCTCGTCGCCCACGGTCGCCATGGAGAGCGGCGCACGGGGCGGCGGGGGCGGCGGCGGGCTCTCGCCCACGAGCAGGACCGCCTCGAACCCGCCCGGGGCGTGGTGCGGCGGCGGAGGGGGCGGCGCGTCGATGTCCGGCGGCACCGGCGACCCGGACGGCGGCGTCGGCGCGGCCCCGATGGGGGCGGGCGCGGGCGGCGCGGGCGGGGGCGGCGGAGGCGGGGGCGGCACCGCGGCCGGCAGCGGCGGCGCGGGCGGCGGAGGCGCGGGCGGCGCGGCCACCGGAGGGGGCGGCGGCGCAGGGGCCGGGGCCGGCGGGGGCGCGGGGGCCGCGGCCGGGGGCGCCGGCGCGGCGGCCGGCTCCGGCACCGCCGGGGTCTGGACCGTGACCGGCATCATCGGCTCGAGCACCGCACCGCCGCCGAGCACCACGCCGGCGCGCAGGTCGGACCACGGATCGGCCTCGGGGACGCCCCCGGGCGGGCCGACGGCGACGCGCTCGACCGGCTCGGCCAGCACGCGCTCGATCCAGGTGACCGCGGCGCGGCCGTCCATCGTCTCGGTGCGGCCGGCGACCGTCGCCTCCACGGCGATGTCACCGCGCATCAGGACCATGAGGCCGGACGAGCCCTCGCTCAGGACGGCGAACGGCGGCAGCGACGCCTGGTCCGGGCCGAGGGCCGCCTGCGCCACGGCGCGGACGAGGTCGGCCCCGTGGGCGCCCCGGGAGATCTCCAGCAGGGTGGCGGCGCCGGCCGAGGCCGGGTCGCCCAGGACCACCACGACGGTGGACCCGGCCCGCTGCACGACGCCGGCCCCCGGCGCGACCGCGAGCCGCATGTCGATCATGCTCATCGCCCGATCCCCTCGATCGCGTCGGCCACCTCGGCCGCGGTGGCGTAGCGGGCACCGGGATCCTCCGCGAGACAGCGCTCCACGACGGCCCGGTAGGGCGCGTCGAGGGCCGCGCTCAGCGCCGGGCGGGCGCCCAGGAACTCCCGCAGCGCGGCGACGGCGTCGGAGGAGGCGAGCGGGCCGTACACCCCCTCCCCCGCGACGGCGCGGTGGAGGACGATGCCGAGCGACCAGATGTCGGTGTGCCGCGAGGCCGGGCCGCCCCGCAGGAGCAGCGGGTCCACGTACTCGAGGGCCGCCAGGCCGGAGACGCCGGTGGAGGACATGCCGGGGGCCTGCAGGTGCGCCAGGCCGATGTCGGCCAGGCGCCCGCGGCCGCCGGAGAGCAGGATCGCGGTGGGCGTGATCGCCCGGTGCACCACGCCGGCCTCGTGCAGCGCGTGGGCGCCGCGTGCGGCGTCGGCGACCACCTGGGCCGCGCGCCCGTCGCCCATGGGCGTGGCGGGGCGTCCGAGGGAGCCGTCGGGGTGGTGGGCCATCGCGAGGTACACGCGGCCGTCGGCCAGGCCGACGTCGTAGACCTCGGCCAGGTACGGGGAGCCGATCGCCGCCACGAGGCGGATCTCGTCGGCGATGCGGTGGAACTCCTCGTGCGTGGCCCGGCGCGAGAGCACCTTCACGGCCACGCGGTCGGCCGCGACCGGCAGGCGCTCCGGGCGGACGGCGAGGTAGGTCACCCCCGCCCCGCCGGCGCCGAGCTGGTCCACGAACCGGTAGTCGGCGATCCCGTCCATCCCACCCCCCTGCTGCGGCGGTGCCGCGACGCTCACAGGAACTTCCCGCCGTTGTAGCGCCAGTGCCGGAAGGGCACCCGGGCGGGGCCGTTGGTGACGAGCCAGACGAAGATCCAGGTCGTCGCGAAGTACGTGATGAACATCTCCACGGGCACGTCACCCACGTCCCACGGGATGCCGGCCTGGAGCAGGAAGTAGACGACGACGCCCTCGGGGATGCCCTGGACCAGGCCGAACAGCGTGGGCCAGTCCTTCTCCCACCGGAACTGCTGGAGGCCGTGGTAGAGCAGCTCCCACGCGATGCCGACGACGCCCGTGAGCAGCAGCGAGGTCAGCAGGGCCTTGTAGACGTCGCCGAGGGGGGCGCCGTCGCGGCCGGGCAGGACCCCGCCGATGATGAAGGCCCACGGCACGCCGAGGAGCGCCAGGTAGACGATGCGCGACTGGATGCGCCCGGACAGGGTCGGTGTCATATCCGCGTGTTCCTCATCCACTTGAACCACTGGGAGACGGAGCGGCCGGGGCCCATCTTCGGGTGGAAGCCGGCGTCGGCCAGGTCGTCCGCGATCCGCAGCGCGGCGTACTGGAGGCCGAGGAACGAGTCCACGCCCGCGTAGTAGCACCCGAGGGTCGCCGACCCCGACGCGTACATGCGCCCACCGCGGCTGCGGAGGTTGCGCACCTCGAAGCACGGCTCGACGTCGAGGCGCCCCTTCGGGTTGCGCTGGGCCCCGCTGTGCATCAGCAGGTCGTTCAGGAGCCGGTGGTCCTCGATGTTCCCCTCGAGCCCCGTCGCGTCGACGATGAACTGCGCGTCGATCTCGCGCCGGTCGCCCGCCTTGTTGCGGATCGTGGTGACCACGGCGCGGCCGTCGGACGACGGCGCCACGGTCTCGACCTCGCCGATCTCCTGGAAGTAGAAGCCGTCCCGCATCCCGCGGCGGATCTGCTCCTTCCACGACCGGCGCGGCGCGGTGTTGGTGCCGCCCATCGCCTCGAGGAAGTCGCGGCGGGTGGTGCCCTCCATCTTCTCCATCTTGCGGCGGTACTGGCCGCCCCAGGCGGACTTCGCGAAGTTGAAGCCCTGGTACGCGAAGCCGTTGGCGCCCGGGCGGCGGAAGAAGATCGACTCGCCCTGCGGCCCGGAGACGTAGTTGCGGAAGAGGTGGACGATCCGCGTCTGGGCGCCGTGCTTGTCGCGGTCGTCGATGATCCGCTGCAGCACGCGCGAGGAGACGATGCCGGAGCCGCGCACGAGCACGGTGCACTGGCGCCGCTTGCACTCCTCGTAGACGTGCGCGTGCGGCTCGTAGGCGTTCACGACGCGCTGGAAGTCCTGGTAGCCGTCGCGGTACGCCTGCAGGTCGTCCAGGAACTTCACGCCCGGGTAGCCGACCGCCAGGTGCAGGAAGTTGCAGCGGTAGGCGACGCGCTTCGGCCCGTCCGCCGGCGTGTGGAGGGCGAAGTAGCCTCCGTCCCGGCGCTTGCGCACCATGCGGACGACGCCCACGTCGATCATCTCGTCCCACCCGATGCGCGCGGTCTCGCGCTTCACCGACTCGAACGCCTGGCCGGCCTTCGGCGTGTAGTAGTCCTGGCCGAGGTACGGCTCGGCCATGACGTGCCAGAGCGGCTTGAGGCTGCGGTCCGCCCAGGCCTCGCGGACGGCGTAGCTCGGGAAGCCCCAGACGTTGTCGAGCACCGAGCCGGAGTCCGATCTCAGCCGCTCGCCGCGGGGGATCTGCGAGTTGTTCGTCAGGTACTCGTAGGTCGTCCACGGGTCGGGGCTGTCGCCGAGCACCTTGATGCGGCTCGTCGGCACGCCGGCCACCCGCAGGTAGTCGACCATGGCGAAGGAGCCGAAGCCGCCGCCCACCGTGACGAACGGGACGTCGACGATGGGGATCCCGGCGCGCGACACGAGCGCGTCGGTCCACTCGCTGGTCGAGATGAGCTCGTCGGTCAGGTCGCCGTCGCCCGTCACGGGCGGCGGTGCCGAGCCGACGATGGTGCGATCCTCCGCCACGCGTACTCCCGGGTCTCTGAGGGGCGTCCGGCGGAGACTAGGGCCGCCCGGACAGGCTGACAACTGACCAGATGCGCGGTTCGGGGCGGCCGTTACGGGGGTGCCCCCACCGCCTCCGGACGGGGCGCGACGACGGGCGGCCCCGTTCTATTCCATCGCCGCGCGGGATGACCCGCGGCCGCCCCGGCGTCCTTGACGGTCGACCACGACCCGACCGGAGGACGTCATGCCCGCCACCCTCGCCGCCCCCACCGCCGACCTCGCCGTCCGCGACCGCCTGCTCGCCGCCCGCGCCGCCCGGGGCGACACCGCCGCCTTCGCCGAGCTCCACGCCCGCCACGGGTCCCGCATGCGCCGCGCCGCGATGCGGGTGCTGCGCGACCCGCACGAGGCCGAGGACGCCGTCCAGGAGGCCTGGATCCGCGCCGCCGCCCGCATCGGCACCTGTGACGAGCCGGGCCCCTGGCTCATCGCCGTCACCCGCAACGAGGCCCTGCGGATGCTGCGCCGTCGTGTGCGCGGCGCCGTCCCCGTCGAGGGCGTCCCCGAGCGGCCCGACCCGTCCGCCGACCCCGGCGCCCTGGCCGAGCGCAGCGAGGAGCGCCGCGTCGTGCGCGCCGTCGTGGACGCCCTCCCCGGCCCGTACCGCGAAGCCGCCCTCCGCGAGCTCGCCGGCCAGCGCCCCGCCGAGGTGGCCGACGCGATGGGCATCGCCCCCGGCGCCGCCCGTGTCCGCCTGCACCGCGCCCGCCGGATGATGGGCGAGGGCCTGGTCGCCGCAGGACTGGCCGCCTGACGGGTTACGCCCCCCACCCGGCACCCACTAGCCTCCCGGGCCGGGCGGTGGCCTCCGCCCCCTCCTCCCCCCGTGACGCGATCCCTCGCACCGCGCGCCCTGGCCGCGGCCCTCGTCCTCACCGCCGTCTGCGCGGCGCCGGGCCTCGGCGCCCACGCGGCGGCCGGCGACCCGGTCCCAGGGCAGGTGGTCGTGGGCCTGCGGGACGGCGCCGGGCCCGCGGTGCGCGCCGCCCTGGAGCGGCGCACCGGGGTGCGCCTGGGACGCGCCGTCACCGCGCGCGGCGCCCGGGTGGCCACGGTCCTCGGCCCCCAGGGGGACGCCGCCGCGCTCGCCCGCCTGCGCGCCGACCCGGCCGTCCGCTGGGCCGAGCCGGACCGCCTGCTCCACGCCCAGGCCGTCCCGAACGACCCGTTCCTCACCCGTCAGTGGGCGCTCGCCAACAGCGGGCAGACCGTGCAGGGCACCGCCGGGACGCCCGGCGCGGACATCCGGGCGACGCTCGCCTGGGACTCGTCCACCGGCAGCGACCGCGTGCGCATCGCGATCGTGGACAGCGGCGTCGATGCCACCCTCCCCGACCTCGCGCCGAACATCGGCGTGGTCAACCCGGGCGAGGCCGGCGACGGCCGCGAGGCGAACGGCGTGGACGACGACGGCAACGGGCTCGTCGACGACTGGCGCGGGTGGGACTTCGCGGACGCGGACAACGACCCCTCCGACGAGGGCGCGGGCCGTCACGGCACGACCGTCGCCGGCGTCGCGGCGGGCCGCGGAAACGACGGCGCCGGCATCGCCGGGGTCTCCTGGACCTCGCGGATCATCCCGGTCCGCGGCCTCGACGCCGCCGGCAACGGCACCACCGCCGACCTGGCCGCCGGCATCACCTACGCCGGGTCGCTCGGCGCGCGGGTCATCAACGCGAGCTTCGGCGGCACCTCCGGCGCGACGGTGCTGCGCGAGGCGATCGCCGGGGTGCCCCAGTCCCTCCTCGTCGCCGCCTCGGGCAACTACGGGAACTCGAACGAGGGCCCCGACGCCCTCTTCCCCTGCTCGCTCACCCTCGAGAACGTGATCTGCGTCGCCGCGACGAACTCCCGCGACGAGTTCGCCACCTTCTCCAACACCGGCACGACGAGCGTCGACCTGGCCGCCCCGGGCGTCTCGATCCTGGAGCCGCCGAGCCCCGGCGAGACCTCGACGCCGGCGCGCAGCGGCACCTCGTTCGCCGCGCCCCACGTCTCCGGCGTCGCGGCGCTCATCCTGGCCGTCCGGCCCGAGGCGTCGGTGCGCCAGCTGCGCCAGGCCATCCTCGCCGGCGTCGTGCCGCTGCCGAGCCTCGCGGGCAAGGTCGCGACCGGCGGGCGCCTGGACGCCCCCAACGCGCTCGCGTCCGTCCCGCCCTCCGGCCCCGGCCCCGGCGGCTGGACCGGCGCCGCAACTGACCTCGGCCCCACCGCGGCGCGCGTCGCCGGCACGGTCCCGGCATCGTCCGCGCGCCTCGCGTACCACTTCGAGTACGGCACCACGACGGCCTACGGGCTCCAGACGCCCACCCGCCCCCTCGTCCCCGGCGCGGCCCGGGCGGTCTCGGAGGACCTCACCCGCCTCCCCGCCGGGCAGCCCCTCCACCACCGCCTCGTGGTGTTCGCGGTGGACGGCGTGACGGTCGGCGGCGACGTCGCCTCCCGCCCGCCCCCGCCGCCCGTCGCCCCCGCCGCCGTCGCACCCGCGGCCGTCGTGCGGGCCGGCGCCCCCGGGGCGAAGGTCCGCCGATCCGGCAGGACCTGGCGCGTCGTGCTGACCCTGCGCGAACGGGCCACGGTGCGCGTGCTCGTCCAGCGCCTGCGGCCGAAGGCCGGCAAGCGGAAGGCGGCGTGGGTCGCGCTGAGGTCGCCGGCCCGCCGTACCCTGGCGGCGGGCAACCGCGGCGTGGTCATCGGGCGCCTCTCACCGGGCCGCCACCGCGTGCGGATCACCGTGACGGGGCCGACGCGGAGGGCCGTGCTGACGCGGGCCTTCGTGGTCCCGCGCCGTTAGTCAGGCGCCGAGGGACTCCCCCAGGGCGCGGACCATGGCGCCCGCCGTCGGGTAGCGGTCCTCCGGGGCCTTCGCGAGGCCTCGGGCGAGGACGCCGTCCACGAAGGCGAGCGAGGGCCGCAACGACGACGGGGCCCGCGGCGACTCCGACAGGTGGGCCTGGATGAGGTCCGCCGGGTTCTGCCGCACGAAGGGCGGACGCCCGGCGAGCGCCTCGTAGGCGAGGGCCGACAGGCCGTAGACGTCGGCCGGGGGCCCGACCTCCCGGGCCATGAGCTGCTCGGGGGCGATGTACTCGATCGTCCCGACCCACATGCCGGTGCGGGTGAGGCGCGCGGACTTCGCCACCTTGGCGAGGCCGAAGTCGGTGAGGTATGCGCGGTCGCCGGGACCGACGAGGACGTTGGCCGGCTTGACGTCCCGGTGCACCATCCCGTTCGCGTGGGCGTGGTCCAGGGCCTCGGCGAGCTGCCGCAGCAGGGCGACGGCGCGGAGCGGGTCGATCCCGCCGCCGGACCGGATCTCCTCCTGCAGGCTCGGCCCCTCCACGAGGGTCATCGCGATGAAGACGGTGCCGTCGATGTCGCCGGCCTCGCGCACGGCCACGATCCCGGGGTGGTCGAGGGCGCGCACCGCCTCGGCCTCCTGCTGCAGCCGGGCGCGAAGGGTCGCGTCGCCGCTCAGATCGCCCTGGATGACCTTGAGGGCGACGGCGTCGCCGGTCTCCTCGTCGCGGGCGCGATAGACCGTCGCCTGGCCGCCCTGCGCGATCTCCGACTCGACCTTGTAGCGACCGAGCCGGTACCCCGGCCACAGGCTCACGCGCCTCCTCCTCCACGCCGGTAACAGGGCGCCCCCGGGGCTGATCGTAGGGGACGGACCCCGCGCCCGTTCCCCTCCCCCGTCCGTCCGAACGTCCAGTGCCATCGGGTTCCGGGCGCGGATAGGGTCCCGTCCGTCACCACGCCGTGAGCCCCGCGGGGGCAGGAGGAAGCAGTGTTCGCCGAGGTCCTGATCGCGGTCGCGGTCGTGGTGGTGGCGGCCCGGCTCGCCGGGCTCCTGATGACGAAGCTCGGCCAGCCGTCGGTGATCGGCGAGATCCTCGCCGGCATCCTGCTCGGCCCGTCCGTGCTCGGCGCGATCTCCGAGGACGCCAAGGACTGGCTGTTCCCCACCGAGATCCTCCCGTCGCTGAGCACGATCGCCCAGCTCGGGCTGATCTTCTTCATGTTCCTGGTGGGCCTCGAGCTCGACCCGGGGACGGTGCAGAAGCACGGGCGCACCGTCGGCTCGATCGCCGCGCTCTCCCTCACACTGCCGTTCCTCTTCGGCGTCGGCATCGCGAGCGCCATCCACGACACGCTGGCGCCGGACATCGACCGCCTCGGGTTCACCCTCTTCGTGGGCGCCGCGCTGTCGATCACCGCCTTCCCCGTGCTGGCGAGGATCCTCAACGAGAAGGGCCTCGCGAAGGACCGGGTCGGGGTCATCGCCCTGGCCTGCGCCGCCATCGAGGACGTCTTCGCCTGGCTCATCCTGGCCGTCGTGGTGGCGATCGTGCGCGCCGGCGGCCCGCTCGACCTCGTCATCACCTTCGCGCTGACGCTCGGCTTCTTCGCCCTCATGTTCTTCGTCGTGAAGCCCGCGCTCGCCTGGATCGTCGGCCGCGGCCGCACCGGCGCGGGCCTCGGGGCGCCGCTGCTCACCCTCATCCTGGTGGGCGTCCTCATCTCCGCGTACCTCACGGAGGAGATCGGGATCCACGCGATCTTCGGCGCCTTCATCTTCGGCGCGATCCTCCCGCGCCAGTCCGCGCTGGTGGACGAGGTGACGATCAAGCTCGAGGACTTCACCGTCCTCCTCTTCCTGCCCGTCTTCTTCGCCATCACCGGCCTCCAGACCGAGCTCGCGACGATCGACAGCGCCCAGGTCGCGCTCATCGGCCTCGCGGTGCTCGCCCTGGCGGTGGGCGGCAAGATCCTCGCCGGGTTCCTCGGCGCGCGGATGGGCGGCCTCTCCACGAAGGAGGCCGGGATGATCGGCGTGCTCATGAACACCCGCGGCCTCACCGAGCTGGTGATCCTCTCCGTGGGCAAGGAGCTCGGGGTCATCCCCGACTCGATGTTCGCGATCCTCGTGGTCATGGCGCTCGTCACCACGCTGATGACCTCGCCCCTCATCGACCTCATCCAGAAGCGGTCGAAGCCGACCTTCCGCCCGAGCACCTCCGGCGTCGTCCCCGGCTCCGGCCCGCGGCGCATCCTGGTCGCGCTGGACGGCTCCCCCGGCGACCCCTCGCTCGTCGCGCTGGCCGGCCGCCTGGCCGAGCCCACCAACGCCGAGGTGATCCTGGGCCGCGTCATGCTGATCCCGGACCGGCTCTCGCGGCGCACCACCGCCATCACGACGGCCGAGCAGGAGGCCGCCGCCACCGAGCGCGCCGAGGCGCTGGCCGCGGACCTGCGCGCCATGGGCCTCCGCGTCTCCACGGTCGTCGGCACCGAGCCGGACCCCGGCATCGCGCTCTGCGCCATCGCCGAGCGGGAGGGCGCCGACCTCGTCCTGGCCGGCTGGCACCGCACCCTGCTCCCGGGCAACGTCCTCGGCGGCGACGTCGCCACCCTGCTCGAGCGCTCCCCCGCCGACGTCGCGGTGCTCGTGGACCGCATGGGCACCGGCCTCGTGTTCGAGCGCGGCGCCTCCGTGCTCGTGCCGGTCGGCGGCGGCCGCCACGAGGTCACCGCCGCCCAGCTCGGCGACAAGCTGGCGGGGGCGAGCGGCGTGCCGCTCGTGCTCATCGCCCGCGACGAGGCCGAGGCCGAGAAGGTCCGCGCGAGCGGCGTGGACGGCGCGCAGATCGTCGTGGCCGGCGCCGACGCCCGCGGCACCATCGGCGAGCTGATGGGCGGCGCCGGCGTCCTCGTGGTGGGCGTGGGCGACGATTGGGCCGCCGAGCGGGCCGGCGTCGGCTCCCGCCGGGGCGGCCTGCTGGCCGGCCTCAGCAAGCCGGCGCTCGTCGTGCGCCGCGGCGACGCCGCCGGCGACCCCGACGCGATGGACGGCTGGCTCAAGCGGGCCGGCCAGAGTCGCTTCAGCGACTGGCTCGGCACGGTGACGGGCCGCGTCCCCGAGGCCCCGGAGCCGGAGCGGGCGCCGAGCCCCTGATGGCTGACACGATGGGGCCCCGCCGCCGAGGAGGAGCCCCATCGTGAGCACGTACGACCGGATCCGTGACCTGCCCCTGCGGATCGAGGGCTACGACCTCGACGTGCTGCGCCTGGCGCTGAGCGAGGACTTCCACCGCCTCACCACGGTCATCACCCTGCGGGGCGGCGGCGAGGAGGGCGTCGGCGAGGACGTCTGCTACGACCCTGCCGAGCACGAGACGCAGTTCGCCGCGGGCACGGTGCTGCCGCTCGCGGGCGAGTGGACGATCGACTCGTTCTCCCGCCACCTGGACACGCTCGACCTGTTCCACGGCGGCCCGGCGATCTACCCCATGTCGGGCGACTACCGGCGCTGGGCGTACGAGAGCGCGGCGCTCGACCTCGCGCTGCGGCAGGCCGGCACGACCCTCCACGAGGCCCTCGGGCGGCCCCTCTCCCCGGTCACCTTCGTCGTCTCGACGCGCCTCGACTGGCCGCCCGGCACCCCGTCCTCCGCCGATCGCGTGCGCGCCTTCCTGGCCCGCGAGCCGTCCCTGCGCTTCAAGCTCGACCCCACCGACGAGTGGGACGAGGCCCTCATCGGCGAGCTCTCCGGCCTCGGGGTGGTCGACACCCTCGACATGAAGGGCCAGTACGAGAGCGTCCCGTTCGGCGTGCCCGAGGACCCGGCGACCTACGCCCGGCTGCTGGCCGCCTTCCCCGACGCGATGATCGAGGACCCGCGCATCACCCCGGAGCTGACGGCGACGCTGGCCGGCCACGAGGACCGGGTCACCTGGGACGCCCCCCTCCACTCGGTGGACGACATCCTCGCGCTGCCCTGGACCCCGAAGATCGTGAACATGAAGCCCTCGCGGTTCGGCCCCTTGTCGCGCCTGTTCGCCACCTACGACCACCTGGCGGCCGAGGGGATCGGCGCGTACTCGGGCGGCCAGACCGAGCTCGGCCCCGGCCGCGGGCAGGTGCAGTACCTCGCCTCGCTCTTCCACCCGGACAGCCCCAACGACATCGCCCCCGGCGGCTACAACGACCCGGAGCTGCCCGACGGCCTGCCCGGCACGCCGTTGCCGCCGGCCGCCTCCCCCACCGGCTTCCGCTGGGGCTGACGGGGGCCGTCACGGCCCCGTGACGCATCCGGCGCACCCAGCGCGCCCCGCGCGCGCCCGGCGGGGGCATCGTGGTGGACGTGGCGGATCATGGCGGGCGCGGGCGGCGGGGCGAGCGGGCGGCGGAGCGGCACCTGCGCCGCCGCGGCTGGACGATCCTGGCCCGCCGCTGGCGCGGCGCCGGCGGCGAGATCGACCTCGTCGCCGGCCGCGCAGGCGTCCTGGCGCTGTGCGAGGTGAAGGCCCGCACCGACCCGCGGGCGCTGCTCGAGCCCCACACCGCCGCCCAGCGGCGCCGGATGGCGCGGGCGGCGGCGGCCTACCTGGCGGCGCGCCCGCCGCCCCCGGGGACGACGGTGCGCCTCGACCTGCTCACGGTGCGGCTGGGCCGCCTGCGGGCACGGGTGCGGCACCTGCCCGGCGGAGCCGGTCCGGCATGACGTAGGCGCCCTCGGGATAGGCCACCGAGTTGAACGAGCGCCGGTGGATCGGGGAGAGCCCGTTGGTGCGCAGCACCTCGTGGTGCTCGGGGGTGGCGTAACCGACGTGCTCGTCGAACCCGAAGCCCGGGTAGGCCTCGGCCACCGGGCCGGCCATGAGGCGGTCGCGGGTCGTCTTGGCGATGACCGACGCCGCCGCGATGCTGGCGCTGCGCCGGTCGCCACCCACCACGGCCCGGTGCTCCACGGCGGCGGGCCCCAGGCGGAAGCCGTCCACGAGGTACACGTGCGGGCAGGGCGCCAGTCGGGCGAGCGTCTCGCGCATGAGCCGCAGGTTGGTGAAGTGGAGGCCGTCCCGGTCGATCGTCGCGGGCGAGGCCACGGCGACGACCACCTGCTCGGCGTGCCGCATCACCGCGGCGGCGACGCGCTCGCGCACGTCGTGCGGGATGCGCTTGGAGTCGTCCAGGTCACCCAGGGCCCGGCGCCCGGCGGGCGTCAGGCGCGAGAGGTCCAGGCAGACGGCCGCGACCACGAGCGGCCCGGCGAGGCAGCCGCGGCCGGCCTCATCGACGCCGGCGACGCGGGGGACGCCGAGGGCCCGGTCGTGCGCGAACAGGCGCGCGGACGGGCGGTGCGTACCCGGGCGGCGCCGTGGCGCCATCCGGCGGGCCCTACCGGCCTAGGAGCGCTGCTTCTCCCGGATGCGGGCCTTCTTGCCGACCTTGCCGCGCAGGTAGTAGAGCTTCGCGCGGTTGACGTCGCCCTCCATGGTGCGCTCGATCTTCTCGATCTTGGGCGAGTGCACCGGGAACGTGCGCTCCACGCCGACCCCGAAGCTCTGCTTGCGGACCGTGAAGGTCTCGCGGCTCGTGGAGCCCTGGCGCTTGATGACCGTGCCCTCGAAGACCTGCACGCGCTGGCGGGTGCCCTCGATGACGCGGAAGTGCACCTTCACCGTGTCGCCGGCCTTGAACACCGGGACGTCGTCGCGCAGCTGCTCGCGCTCCAGGCTCTCGATGACGCTCATGTCCCCGTGCTCCTCGATCGACTCGCCCGGGTCGGCGCCCGGCAAAACGACGGGGAGCATAGCAAGGGCGCCGCCGGGCGGACAGGAATCATCCCGTGCGCGGTGGGAGCACCCGTTCGGCGCGCCAGCGGTCGACCGCCCCGTGGTCGCCGGAGAGCAGCACCGGGGGCACCTCGTGGCCCAGGAAGGAGGCCGGGCGCGTGTAGTGGGGGTGCTCCACCCCGCCCCCCAGACCCGTCGAGAACGACTCGGCGTGGAGCGAGGCGCTGTTGCCGAGGGCGCCGTCCAGCTTGCGCGCCACCGCGTCGATGACGGCCATCGCCGCGACCTCGCCGCCCGCGAGCACGAAGGGCCCCAGGCAGAGCTCGTCGTTGGCGAGCACCGTGTGGACCCGCTCGTCGAAGCCCTCGTAGCGGCCGCACAGCAGGGCCACCTCGGGCTCGAGGGCCAGCTCCTCGGCCACGGCGTCGGTGAACGGCCGGCCGCGCGGCGTGAGCACCACCACCCGGCGGCCGTCCCGCACCTCCTCCGCCGGACCGCCGTAGACCGCCGAGAGGGCGGCGGCCATCACATCGACGCGCAGCACCATGCCGGGCCCGCCGCCGTAGGGGGCGTCGTCCACCTGCCCGTGGGACAGCGGGCTGGTGTCCCGCGGCGTGAAGCAGCGCACCTCGAGACCGGCCGTCACGGAGGCGTTGGCCAGGTGGCGCGGGCGGCGCATCCAGTCGAACCACTCCGGGAACAGCGTGAAGACGTCGATCCTCACGGTCCGTCCGCCCCGAAGAGGTCCTCCCGCAGCACGATCCGCCGGCCCGCGACGTCCAGGTCGGTCACGGCGTCGGCGTGGAACGGCACGAGCACCGGGCCGTCCTCGGCGTCCACCTCGAGTGAGTCGTTGGCCGGGCCCGAGTGGACCTCGCGCACCACGCCGAGCGACCGGGCGCCCAGCAGCACCTCGCAGCCGACGAGGTCGCGGACGTAGAACGTGTCCGGGTCGTCGCTCGCGGGGACGAGGGCGGCGTCCACGGCGAGCACCGCCCCGGTCAGGGCGGACGCGTCGTCCCGGGACCCGACCCCCTCGAACTCCAGGATCGGCGCCCTCGCCATCCCGTGGCGGCGGGCCAGCACCAGGCGGCGCGGCGCGCCCTCGCGGGGCCGGGCCTCCACGACGTCGCCCGGGGCGAGCGTCGCGAGGGTCGGACCGGACGGACGGGCGTGCAGTGCCCCGCCGACCCCGTGGGGCCGGCCGAGCGTGCCGATGACGACCGTGGCGGGGCCCATCGCGCCGGGCACCCCGTCAGGGCTCAGTCGAGGATCTCGAGCGAGACCCGCTCGCCACGCGTCGTCGCCGCCGCCCGCAGGATGGTGCGCAGGGCGCGCGCGACGCGCCCCCCGCGGCCGATGACCTGACCCAGGTCCTCGTCGGCCACGGCGAGCGAGATCACCCGGCCGTCGCGGCCGCCGGTCCCCTCGGTCACCTCGACCTGGTCCGGGTTGTCCACCAGCCCCTTCGCGATCGTGGCGATCATCGCCGCGAGCGGCGCGTCCTCGGCCACGGTCAGGCCGCCTGGGCCCGGGCGATCTTGATCAGCTTGCGCACGGCCGAGGTCGGCTGCGCGCCCTCGGAGAGCCACTTGTCGGCGCGGGCGACGTCGATCTCCACGATGGACGGATCGGTCTGCGGGTTGTACCGGCCGATCGTCTCGATGTTGCGGCCGTCGCGCGGCGAGCGCGAGTCGGCCACCACCACCCGGTAGATGGCGTTCTTCTTGCCGCCCACACGGGCGAGGCGGATCTTGACCACGGTGCTCCTGTCTTCCTGGTTACCGGCCGCCGAGGAGCGCAGGCAGGCCACCTCGGCCCATCTGCTTCATCAGCTTCCGCATCTGCTTGAACTGTGACAGGAGCTGGTTGACCTCCTGCACGCTGGTGCCGCTGCCGGCCGCGATGCGCCGGCGGCGGCTCCCGTTGATGATCTCGGGGTGGCGGCGCTCCTGCACGGTCATGCTGCGCACGATCGCCTCCACCCGGTCCAGCTGGCCGTCGTCGACCTGCAGGTCCTTGGCCTTCGCCGCGTTGCGGAAGCCCGGGATCATCCCGAGCACCTGCGACATCGGGCCCATCTTGCGGACCTGCTGCATCTGGTCGAGGAAGTCCTCGAGGGTGAGCCCCCCGCCGCGGATCTTCTGCTCGAGCTTCTTGGCGTCGTCGACGTCGACCGTCGCCTGGGCCTTCTCGATGAGGCTCATGACGTCGCCCATCCCGAGGATGCGCGAGGCCATCCGGTCGGGGTGGAACGGCTCGAGGGCGTCGATCTTCTCGCCGGTGCCGATGAAGAGGATCGGCTTGCCGCTGACGGCCCGGACGGACAGCGCGGCGCCGCCGCGGGCGTCGCCGTCGAGCTTGGTGAGCGCGACGCCGTCGAAGTCCACGGCCTCGGCGAAGGCCTTCGCCACGTCGACGGCCGTCTGGCCGGTCATGGCGTCCACCACGAGCACGACGCTCGTGGGCTGCACGGCCTGCTTGATGCGGACGAGCTCGCCCATCATCTCGGCGTCGATGGTGAGACGGCCCGCCGTGTCCACGATCACGAGGTCACGGCCGGTGCGGCGGGCCTCCTCGATGCCGTTGCGGGCGATCTGGACCGCGTCCTTCGAACCCTCCTCGCGGTGCACCGGGACGCCGATCTGGTCGCCGAGCACGGCGAGCTGCTCGGCCGCCGCGGGGCGGTGCACGTCGCAGGCCACCAGGATCGGGGCGCGCCCCTGCTGGTGGAAGTACCGCGCGAGCTTCGCCGAGCAGGTCGTCTTGCCGGAGCCCTGCAGGCCGGCCATCAGGACGATCGTCGGCGGCTTCGACGCGAGCGGCAGGGCGACGTTCGCCTCGCCCATGAGCGACGTGAGCTCGTCCGAGACGATCTTCACGACCTGCTGGTCGGGCGTGAGGGAGTCCATCACCTCGGCGCCCTTGGCCCGCGCGCCGATCGCCGTGGTGAGCTGCTTCACGACGGGCAGGGAGACGTCGGCCTCGAGCAGCGAGAGCCGGATCGCCCGCATCGCCTGATCGATGTCGGACTCGGTCAGCTTCCCCCGGCCCTTGAGGCCGGAGAAGATCCCCTGCAGCTTGTCGGTGAGAGCGTCGAACATCGGCAGCCGACCACTTTAGCCCAGGGCCCCGGCCCTGTGGGCCGCGCGCGGCGGGGGCGAGGCCCCCGGCGCCCCCGTCAGGCCTCGTCGCCCCCGAAGACGGCGCGGGCGTAGGCCTGGGCGTCGAAGGGCTGGAGGTCCTCCAGCTTCTCCCCCACGCCGACCAGCTTCACGGGGATGTCGAGCTCCCGGCGGATGGCCAGGGCGATGCCGCCGCGGGCCGTCCCGTCGACCTTCGTGAGCACGACGCCGGTGAGGTCGGCGGCGTCGTCGAAAAGTCGCGCCTGGCTGAGGCCGTTCTGCCCGGTGGTGGAGTCGAGCACCAGGAGCACCTCGTGCGGCGCGCCGGGCATCGCCTTCCCCACGACGGCGACGACCTTGCGCAGCTCCTCCATGAGGTTGTGCTGGGTCTGGAGGCGGCCGGCCGTGTCGATGAGGGCGATGTCGGCGCCCCGGGCCTTCGCGGCGGCGACGGTGTCGAACGCGACGGCGCCCGGGTCCGCGCCCTGCCCCTGGCGCACGAGCTGGGAACCCGACCGCTCGGCCCACACCGCGAGCTGGTCGATTGCCGCGGCCCGGAACGTGTCGGCGGCCCCGATCACCACGGTCTGGCCGAGCTCGGCGAGGCGGTACGCGAGCTTGCCGACGGTCGTCGTCTTGCCGGAGCCGTTGACGCCCACCACGAGGATCACGGTCGGCTCGCCGTCGAGGGCGATGCGCGCCGGTTCGGGCGCCATGCGGGCCGCCATCGCCTTCCAGAGCGCCCCGGCCACGTCCGCGCCGCTCGTGATGCGCCCCTGGCCGGCCTCGCCGCGCAGCTCCTCCACGAGGTCGAGGGTCGCGTCCATGCCGCAGTCGGCGCCGATGAGCGCCTCCTCCAGCTCGTCCCAGGTCTCGGCCGTGACCAGCTTGCCCTGGTAGATGCCGGCGAGCTGCGGCGAGATCGTCTGCCGCGGCTTCGTCAGGTTCTCGCGCAGGCGGGCCATGAGCCCGCGCCGGCGCGGCTCCTCCTCGGCCGGCGGCGGCGCCAGCCCGAACAGCTCCGCCCACGCCTCGCGGTCGGCCGTGCTCCCCCCGTCGGTGCTCACCCTGCGGCGCCGCCCGGGATGGCGTGCAGCGCGCGGCGGACATAGGGCCGCGCGGGGCCCTCCACGTCCCGCTTCAGGCGCCGGGCCACGATCTGGGACACGCCCTCCGCGCCCATCGTCACGCCGAAGATGGTGTCGGCGATCTCGACGGTCGGCTGCTGGTGCGTGATGAGCACGAACTGGGTGCGGTCGGCGAGCGTGCGGACCACGCCGAGGAAGCGGCGCAGGTTGACGTCGTCCAGGGCGGCCTCGACCTCGTCCAGGAGGTAAAAGGGCGCCGGGCGGGCCATCGCGAGCGCGAGGCAGAAGGCCAGCGCCACCAGGGACCTCTCGCCACCGGACATGAGCGCGAGGGAGCGGGGGCGCTTGCCCGCCGGGATCACCTCGACCTCGATGCCCTGCTCGCCCTCGTCGCCCTCCACGGCGCGCAGGCGGCCCTCGCCGCCCGGGAAGAGCAGGCCGCAGACCTCCGCGAACCGGTCCCGGAAGGACCCGAAGAGCGACTCGAAGCCCTCGGCCACCGCGGCGTCCAGCTCGCCCAGGTGGGCGCGCAGCGCCTCGGCGGTGCGCTCGAGGTCGTCGATCTGGGCGATCATCTCGCCCTCGCGCTCGCCCAGCTCCTCGCGCTCGGCGGCGGCGAGCGGGTTGACGGCCCCGAGCTGCTCGCGGCGGCGCTCCAGCGTCTCCAGGGCCTCGACGGCGGCGGCCGGGTCGGCGGGGACCTCCTCGCCGTCGGCGGGCGGCGGACCGGCCTCGGCGGCGCGCTCGGCGGCGACGGCGGCGGCGACCTCCGCGGCGTGTGCGGCGGCGTCCGCGGCCCCGGCGGCGGCCTCGGCGGCCTCCACGGCCCGGTCGGCGGCGCTCACGGCGGCGTCCTGCTCACGGACGGCCGCGGCGGCCTCGGACCACAGGGAGCCGGCCCGCTCGGCGGCCGGGCCGAGGGCGGCGGCGGCCTCGGACAGCGCGCGCGCGGCGGCCTGGGCGGGAGCGGTGTCCACCAGGGTGCCGGCCTCCTCGGCCAGCGCCCGCGTCGTGGCGAGCCGCGCGGCGAGCTCCCCGGCCTGGGCGCGGGCGGCCGCGAGGTCGGCGCGGGCGTCGGCCGCGGCCGACGAGGCCGTCCGCAGGGTCGTGGTGGCGGCCTCCGCCTCGCGGCGCAGCTCCTGGGCACGCGCGGTGGCCTGCGCGGCGGCGGTGCGCAGCTCCTCGGCGCGCGGCCCCGCCGACTCCGCGGCGGCCCGCGCGGCGGCCACCTCGGCCTCCGCCCGCTCCACCTCGGCCACGGCCTCGGCGGCCCGGGCGGCACGGCCGCCGGCCTTGGCCCGCAGTGCCGCGACGGCCTCGGAGGCGCGCGCGGCGGAACGGTCGGCCGCCCGGCGGCGGCGGGCGACGGCGGCGAGGGCGGCGGACGCGGCGCCCGCGGCGGTCGCGGCGCCGGCGGCCACCTCGGCCGCGGCGGCCTCGGCCTCCTCGGCGCGGGCGTGGAGGGCGCGGCGGGCCCAGGACCCGGCCGAGCGGAAGACGACGCCGTCGCGGGCGCGCAGCGCCACGCCGTCGCGGGTCACGGCGACGCCCGGCGTGCCGGGCGGGACCGCGTCCAGGTCGTCCACGAGCCAGGCGTCGGCCAGCAGGCGGTCGAGGTGCGGGCGGGCGGCGTCCGAGCAGCGCAGCACGAGGTCGCGCACCCGGCGCGCCCCCGGCGGGCCCCCGGCGGTGTCTCCCGCGGGCGGCGCGGGGACCAGGGCCATGCTGGCCCCGTCCTCCAGGGCCGCGCGGGCGTCGGCCACCGAGGCGACGGGGACGGCCTCGGCGAGCGCCCCGAGCGCGGCCGCGACGGCGTGCTCGGCGCCCGGCTCGACCTCCAGGCCGTCCCCGAGGGCGGCGGCGGTGCCGGACTCCCCGGCGGCGGGCGCCAGGGCGCGGGCGGCGGTGCGGGCCTCGCGCAGGCGGGCGTCGGCCACCTCGCGGGCGGCGGCGGCGTCCGCGTCCGCGCGCTCGGCGTCGCGCAGGCGCTCCGCCCAGCGGCCGGCGCGGCCCGTGGCGATCTCCTCGCGACGCTCGGCCCGGACGACGGCCCCGGCGTCCACCCCGTCGGCGGCCAGGGCGTCCCGGCGGGCGACGGCGGCGGCGAGGGCCTCCTCGGCGGCGCCCGCCCGGCGGGCCGCGTCGGCGCGCTCGCGGTCGGCGCCTAGCAGGGCCCCGGCGGCGTCGGCGGCCACGGCCTCGGCGGCGCGGTGGGCGGCGCGGGCGGTGCCGTCGCCCTCCTCGGCGGCCGTGGCGGCGGCGTCGGCCTGGTCGGCGGCGGCCGTGGCCGCGCCCACCGCGGCGTCGGCCGCGGAGGCCTCCTCCTCCAGCGACCCGAGCCGCTCGGCGGCGGCGGCGCGACGGCGCTCGCCCTCGTCCCAGGCGCGGACGGCGGCCGCGACCCGCTCGGACGCCAGCTCGGCCCGGCCCGCGGTGCGCTCGGCGGCCGTGCGGACGGCGGCGGCCAGCTCCTGGGCGGCCGACGCGTCGGCCGCGGCCTCGGCGCGGCGGCGGGCGGCCTCGGAGCGCGCCAGGCGGGCGGCGTCGCGGGCCTCCGCGTCACCGGCGGCGATCGCGCGGAGCCGCTCGGCCTCGGCCCGAGCCTCGGCGTGCGCGGCGGCCGCGGCGCGGGCGCGCGCGGCGTTGACGGCGCGGCGGGCCGACGCGATCTCGGCCTCGAGGGCCTCGGCGCGCTCGGCGGCGCGGGCCTGACGGTCCAGGGCGCGGGCGCGTGACCGGACCTCGCCGGCCAGGTCGCGGGCGCGCTCCAGCTTCTCGCCGACCCGGTTGAGCTTCTGCTCGGCGCGGCGGCGGCGGCGCTTGGCGACCGCGACGCCGGCGGCCGCGTCGACCATCGCGCGGCGCTCCACCGGCGTGCTCGTGCAGAGGGCCTCCACCTGCCCCTGGCGGATGACCGCGAGGGCGTCCGGGCCCACGCCGCGGGCCGCGAGGGCCTCCTGCACGTCGAGCAGGCGGCAGCCGGCGGCGTTGAGGCGGTAGTGGGCGTCCCCGGCGCGGGTGAGGCGCCGCGAGGCGGCCACCTCGGCGGGGCCGGGGGCCTCGCCCCCGCCCTCCAGCACGAGGGAGACCTCCGCGTACTGGGCCGCCGGGCGGCGCTCGCCGCCCGAGTAGAGGACGTCGGCCATGCCGCCGGCGCGCAGGCGCCCGGCGCGCTGCTCGCCCAGGGCCCAGACGACGGCCTCGGCCAGGTTGCTCTTGCCGGAGCCGTTGGGGCCCACGATGACGTTGACGCCGGGGCCGAGGTCGAGGGTGGTGGCCTCGGCGAACGACTTGAAGCCCTTGAGCTGGAGGCGGGTGAGCATCAGGTGGCGTCCCAGGGGCCGTCGGCGAGGGCCGCGGTGGCGGCGTCCTGCTCCGAGCCCTGCTTCGTGGTGCCGGTGCCCTCCCCCGCCGGCCTGCCCCCGAGGAGCACGCGGCTGGTGAAGACCCGCTTCTGCGGCGGCCCCTCGGCCGCCACGACCTCGTAGGCGACGGAGAGCCCGTGACGGGCCGCCCGCTCCTGGAGGGTCGTCTTGGGGTCGCGCGCGCCCGGCGCGGCGGCGTCGAGCGGGGGCGCGAACGCCTCCAGCACCGCGGCGCGGGTCTCGTCGACGCCCAGGTCGAGCCAGGAGGCCCCGATCACGGCCTCCGCCAGCTGCGCCCGCACGGCGGGCTGGGACGCGAGCTCCCGCGCGGCCTCGCGGCGCGGCCCGGGGGCCGCGGCCACGAGGGCGTCGGGCAGTCCGGCGGCGTCCGCCGCCGCGGCACACGCCCCGCGGGCGACGACGGCCTGCCGCATCCACGACAGGTCGCCCTCGTCCACGGTCGGGTGCCGCCGCATGAGCTCCTCGCTCACGATCACGTCGAGTGCGCTGTCACCGAGGAACTCGAGGCGCTCGTAGGAGGCCTCCCGTCGAGGCGCCCACGAGCTGTGCGTGAAGACCTGACGGCGCCGGCGCGGCTCGAGGGCCCGGACGAGCCGGGAGAGCCCGGACTCACCGCCGGCGACGACGCTCAGCCGATGTTGGCCATCACGTAGTCGACCGCCTGGCCGACCGTCGCGATCTTCTCGGCCTCCTCGTCCGGGATCTTGATCTTGAACCGGTCCTCCATCTCCATGATGAGCTCGACCAGGTCCAGCGAATCAGCGTTGAGGTCCTCCTGGAAGGACGACTCGACGGTGACCTCCGCCGGATCGACCCCGAGCTGCTCCACCAGGATGGCGCGGACCTCTTCCACAGCCTTGTCTCGGTCCAACACTCCCCCCTCTGTATCCGCGCCAGGTGGCCGCAGTCGGCTCTGGCGGGGAAACTACACACGGTCTCGGACGAATCGGCCGCCGGGACACCGGCGACGCCGGGGATCCTACGCGGCGGGCGACCTTTCGGCGCCCTCCTGGGCGAGCGCCTCGCCGAAGTGCTCGGCCAGGCGGTTCCTCGTGCCCCGGGCGGCGACCCTGACAGCCTGCGCCACGCCGCGCCCCGTCGCGTTGCCGTGGCCGATGACGGCCAGGCCCCGGACGCCCAGCAGCACGGCGCCACCGTACTCCTCGGGGTCGATGCGGTCGCGCATGCGCCGCAGGGGCGGGCGCACGAGCAGGCCGCCCACGCGCCCCAGGAACGTCGACTGCACCGCGTCGCGCACCTCGCCGAGGAGGAACGACGCGACGCCCTCCATCGTCTTGAGCACGACGTTGCCCGTGAAGCCGTCGGTCACGACGACGTCCACGAGCCCGGCCGGGATGTCGCGGCCCTCCACGTTGCCGTGGAAGCCGGGCGTGTCGCGCATGAGGGCGTGGGCGCTGAGCACGAGCTCGCTGCCCTTCACGTCCTCCTCGCCGATCGACAGCAGGCCGACGCGCGGCTCGCTGATGCCGAGGACGTCGCGGCTGAAGATGCGGCCCATGAGCGCGAACTGCCTCAGGTGCTCGGCGCGCGCCTCCGCGGAGCCGCCGGCGTCGAGCAGCAGCACCGGGCGGCCGCCGGCGCCGGGCAGCACGACGGCGATCGCGGGACGGATGACCCCGGGCACGCGGCGGATGTAGAGCGTCGCCGCGGCGAGCATGGCGCCGGTGTTGCCGGCGGACACCGCGGCGCCGGCGCGCCCGTCGCCCACGAGGCGGCAGGCCAGCGAGACGGAGGCCTCCGGCTTGGCGCGCACCGCGCGGGCCCCCTCCTCGCCGGAGGTGACGATGTCCGCGGCGTGGACGATCTCGATGCCGGGGTGCTCGGCCTGCCCCTGGCGCTCCATCTCCTCGGCCAGGGCGGCGCGGTCGCCCACGAGCAGGATGCGGATGCCGTCCGCGGCGGCCTCGAGGGCGCCGGCGACCGGCGCCGCGGGCGCGGCGTCACCACCCATCCCGTCGAGTGCGACGGCGGGGTCCATCAGGTGCGGGAGGGTCCGGGGGACCCGCCGGGGACGGTCACGTGCGCCGGGGGGCGCAGGCGCGCGACCGCGGGCGCGATCGGTCCCCTACCCCTCGATCTCGACGACCGGGCGGCCCCGGTAGTAGCCGCAGACGCCGCACACGTGGTGCGGGCGGACGGGGCTGGAGCAGCGCGGGCAGCGGCCGAGGCGGGTCGCCTCGATCGCGTGCGTGGCGCGACGGGTGTCGCGACGCTGCTTGCTGGTCTTGCGCTTGGGGACGGCCACGAACTCTCCACCTGTCTGAAGGACCCG
>VFQR01000731.1_pt1 | contig 35447 bp, 28 predicted proteins | sample 3512321 | NCBI WGS metagenome assembly VFQR01 (sample SAMN10412374, study PRJNA504923) | tailings metagenome | isolation source: Relicate 3 Philex TSF1 revegetated site | place: Philippines: Tuba, Benguet | collected 2017-08-29 | reverse complement strand
AAGCGCCTGCCCACCGACGCCGAATGGGGCGAAGCGGCCTACACCGAACGGCGCCCGAACCCCGCGCCCGGCTTCGTGACCGGCCGCACCTACCCGTTCCCCACCGGGCAGCAGCCCCTGGGCGCGAATTGCCTGGGCGACTGCGGGCCCACCGCAGCCGTGGGCAACGCCATCACCTCACGCGGCCGTGGCCATGCGCCGGTGGCGGCCTCGGCCGCTGGCGTCAATGGCCTGTTCGACATGGGCGGCAACGTGTGGGAGTGGGTGGACAGCGGCCCCGGCAGCGAGCAGCGCACGCGCGGCGGGTCGTGGTGGTACGGCGCCGAGCCGATGACGGACCGCCATGTGCAGACCAAACCGGCCGACACCGCGGTGGTCTACATCGGCTTTCGCTGCGCGCGCGACGTCAGGCGGCCGTAGACGAAGCCGGCGAGTACCGCCCCCGCGGCCATGCTGAGCAGGCCCGGCAGGTGCCGGGTGGCGTCGATGAACGAGGGCATCGGGGCCACCGCGTCCACAGCCCGCACAGCGGCCACCATGCCCGCACCGGCCGCTGCGGCCAGCCAGGCGTCACGCGTCGAGGGCCAGCGTCGGCCGAGCCAGTGCCCCACCGCCAGCGCGGGCAGCCAGCCAGCGGCCAGAATGCCCGCGTACACCGGCGCGAAGCCGATCAGGTCCTGCCAGGTCGTGCGCACGCGCTCGGCCCACGTGATGTCCACGCCAAGTCCGCCCAGGGCCTGAAGGTTCCATTGCGTCTGCACCACCGAGCCCCAGGCGGTGGCGAGCAGCCATGCCGACAGCAGCGCAACGAGGTGCGATGTCCAGCGGCGGTGCAAAGATTCGCTTGCAATGCGGTGTTTCATGCCGATCAACCGATGACCTGTCCGAAATTCCTTGCAGCCTTTATAGCCGTTGCGCTCGCCACCCTGACGTCGGCGCACGCAGCGACCTACCGCGTCGAGACCGTGGCCAGCGGGCTCGACCACCCCTGGTCGCTGGCGTTCCTGCCCGACGGGCGAATGCTGGTGACCGAGCGTCCGGGGCGCCTGCGCGTCATCGAGCCCGGCCCCGGCGGTCGACCGCAACTGCGCGAGGAAGCCGTGGCCGGTGTGCCCGCCGTGCTGGCGCGCGGGCAGGCCGGGTTGTTCGACGTGCTGGTGGACCCATCCTTCGGGACGACCGGTCAGTTGCTCCTGTCCTTCGCCCACGGCACGCCGGAGGCGAACCACCTGCGCGTGGTGCGGGCGCGCTTCGATGGTCGGCAACTGCAGGCGATACAACCGGTGTTCACCTCGCAACCGGCCAAGCGCGACACGCAGCACTTCGGCGGCCGCATGGCCTGGCTGGCGGACGGCACCGTCCTCATCGGCATGGGCGACGGCAACCTCGACCGCACGGACGCGCAGCGCCTGAACACCCACCTGGGGAAGATGCTTCGCATCCGTCCCGATGGCAGCGTGCCGGCCGACAACCCCTTCGTGAGCCAGGCCGAAGCGCGGCCCGAAATCTACAGCCGCGGCCACCGCAACCCGCAGGGGCTGGTGGTGGTGAACGGCGTGCCTTATGCACACGAGCACGGTGCGCGGGGTGGTGATGAACTCAACCGCCTGCAGGCGGGCCTCAACTACGGCTGGCCCGTCACCACCGGTGGCGTCGACTACACCTACGCCCGCATCACGCCCTACCGCAGCCTGCCCGGCATCGAGCCGCCGCTGCTGGAATGGACCCCGTCGATCGCGCCGGCCGGCCTCGCCTGGTACGACGCCGCGCTGTTCCCGGCCTGGCGCGGCAGCCTGTTCGTGGCGGCCCTGAAGGAACGCAGCGTTCGCCGCGTACCGATGGCGGGCGGCATACCGGGGCCGCAGGACGTGCTGTTCACGGAACTGGGCGAACGCATCCGCGACGTGCGCGTCGGCCCCGAAGGCGCGCTCTACCTGCTCACCGACAGCCCGCAAGGGCGGGTGCTTCGTGTGCGGCCGGCGTCGTCCTAGCGCGCAGACACCACCCCGGTTGCCCCACGTTCAGGGCGCATCACGCCCGCCGCTCTGGCGCGCCAGCAGGCGTTCGATGGCCTCGCACAGGTCCTCCACCGTGTCGGGCTTGTAGATCAGCTCGTCCACGCCGGCCGCGGGCGCATCGCGGCGCAGTTCCTCGCTGATGTAGCCGGACGCGATGGCCACCGGCAGCGAGGGCCGGCGGGCCTTGAGTTCGCGCGCGAAACCCAGCCCCGACAGTCCGGGCATATTGAAGTCGCTGATACACAGGTGCACATCAAGCCCGGGCTGTTCGAGGGCATACAGCGCGGCCTGCGGGTCGGTGAAGGTGCTGACCGTGTAGTGATGGCGCTGCAGCCAGCGCTGGACCAGCAGCGCGATCGACTCGTCGTCGTCCACGTACAGCACATGGCCGCGGGACCCGACCGGCTCGCTGGTCGGCACCCTTGCCGCTGGCCCGGACTGCACGGGCGGCTCGGCAGCGGCCGGGTGCTGCTCGGGCAGCGCAGGCAGCCAGACCGACATCCGGGTGCCCTGCCCCGGCACGCTGTGCACCCGCAACGCCGCGCCGTGCTCCTTCAGGATGCCGTGCACCACGGCAAGACCCAGTCCGGTGCCGGTGCCGGTGGCCTTGGTGGTGAAGAAGGGCTCGAAGATGCGCGGCAGCGTGGCCGCATCGATGCCGGTGCCGTTGTCCACCACGTCCAGCCTCACGCTGTCGCGTGGCCAGGCAGCGGGCGGCGGCAACACCTCCAGCTCGTCGGGCGCGGTCGCGGGCAACGGTGCGTCGGTGCGCGCCAACCGCACCGCGACCGCACCGTGCGTGCGCCCGGCCACGGCCTGTATCGCGTTGCCACAGAGGTTGAGGATCACCTGCTCGAGCTGCGTTGCGTTCGCCTGCACCCGTGGTACGGCGCCTTCGACCTGCACCGTCAGGGCAACGTCCACCGGCAGCGTGGCGCGCAGAAGAGCGTGTGCCTCGGCCAGGACGGCCTGCGGGTCGGTCAGCTGGTGCTGGTTGTCCTGGCGCCGGCTGAAGGTGAGGATCTGCTGGACCAGCTCGCGCGCCCGAAAGCCGGCCTTGCGGATTTCCTGCAGGCTGGTCATCAGTTCGGGTTCGCGCGCGCCATCGCCCATGGCCAGCGCCACGTTGCCCAGGATGGCCGCCACGATGTTGTTGAAGTCGTGCGCCACCCCGCCGGCCAGCGTGCCCAGCGCCTCCATCTTCTGCGACTCGCGCAACTGGATCTCGAGCTGTCGGCGCGTGTGTTCGGCCTGCTCTCGCTCGCGCAGATCGAAGTCGATGCAGAAGAACTCGGCGCGCTGGCCGTCGCCCTTGAGCAAGACGTGACCCGAGTACACCGGCACCGGCGAGCCGTCGCGGTGTTGCAGGACCAGCTCGGCCGACGGGATGGCCTCGCCGCTGGCCAGCATGTGCGCGGTGGCCGCAACCACATCATCGCGCATGGACGGCGGGATGATCAGCTCCAGCAGGTTGCGCCCCACCGCCTGCTGCGCGGTCCAGCCGTAGAGCCGCTCGGAAGCGCTGTTCCAGAAGCGGCAGACCAGCTGCTCGTCGTAGCCCTGCACCGCGACGTTGGGGATGGAATCGATGAGGCGGCGAAAGCGCTGCTCGCTTTCGCGCAGGTTCTCCTGCGCCTGCAGGTTGTTGGTCTGGTCGAGGATGTAGCAGTGCCAGATCAGCGTGCCGTCGCTCTCGCGCCTGGGCCTGCCCACGCCGTGCAACCACTTGAGCCGACCCGAGGGTGTGCGGATGCGCCACTGCCAATCCCAGTCACGCAGTTCGCGCGCACAGCGCTCGATCGAGAGCTGCATGTCGGGCAGGTCGCGCGCATCGACCATGCCCCAGAGCGAGCCCATGTCCTGTTCGACCGCGGTCGGGTCGAGCTCCCAGATGTCGAAGCAGCCCCGTGTCATGTGGTCGAGCTGGCGCGTCCCGTCGGGCAACACGCGCATCCGGAACATGGCACCCGGCAGGTACTCCGCCAATTGCTCGATGGGGTTGCCGGTGCCTTGCGGGACGTTCAAAGGGGGCTTGCCTCTGGGAAGTGAGCGTCCCGACGCCACACGCAAAGGGGCAGCGGCAGAACACGGGTGCGTGCATGGTAGGCGCGCGCCGACCAGAAGCAAAGCCTGACTCCGTGATGGCCGGCACAACCAGCCGCCTGTGCACGGCACGCAACGGGCAAGCCGTCACGGCGCCCGGCGGTCACAACGGCCCTTGGCGACAGTGATCGCACAAGCCTCGCGACAAACAAAAAGGCCCTCGTTTCCGAGGGCCTCATTGACAAGCAAGTGCTTGATTTTGTTGGTTGGTTATGAGGCGAGTCACATTTCCGAGGTTTGAAACTTTGGCTTTTGGGTCAATTCGGTCGTTTTTGGGGTGTTCTAGAGGGAAAAAGTGCCGATAGAGAGGGGTCTACCCCCGTGCGACCGCACCCCAAGTGAAAAGACCCGACCCCAGCGAACCTCTTTCAAACCCGAGCCATAGCCCGCTGAGACCGGGCGGTTCTGCGACCGTTGGGCACACCGCAGCCCCCTTCGATGTCGAGCTTTGGGCGCGCCGACTCGGCTTGGAATACCCCTTGGCGCTCGTGCTGCGAGCGCTTCGAACGGACGAGTATCTCGGCACTGCGCTGCACTACCTGCACCGGGAAATACCCCGCTCGCTCATGCTTTGCTGGGCCCCCGAGGTCGACTTTTTCCAAGACTTGGTCGCGCTGGCCGACGCATACGCCACCTCCGAATCGATGCAGAAGCGCTATCGACATCTGCGTATTGATACCCCAACGAGGCAGCAGATGGACGTGGGAGGCATGGCAAAGCACCCATTCGCGGCGGTGGTCGCAAGGCGCATTTCGACCACGCAACCCGAAAACGACCTCTGGCTCGAGACGCTCCGGACCTGGTGGGTACTGGCGTTTCTTGAAGCCGAGAGCCGCGGAGTTGAGTTGAGCGAAGCGCGGACTGAAGTGGGTCAATCCATCCGCCTGTGCGTACACGACACCACCGGATACGGCCCATGGACGCCGGTGATGATGGACTTGAAGAAAGACGATGCCGGCTCCTACCGCGAACTCCATGCGTATCTTGTTGATAGGGGCCAGAAGTTGTGGGATGCGCAGACGAAGGAAGACGCCCACACCAAGTTTCTGCGCAGCCTCGCCAAGATTGACCGTGCGGGCTTCGCCGACAAAGACGTCTTGGCTCGGTCAGCGCCGCAGAGTCACGCGACCGCCACCCTCCTCCCGGCACCCGCCGCAGCCGCCACGCCCGTGCATCAGCCGCGGCAGGTGAATCCTCATTGGCTTGAAGATTTGGACGGCGAATCGGAGGACGGCGACACGAATCCTGTCCTCCTCCATCTGGACGGGCCACCGGAGGACTTCGACTGTGTCGAATCAGATGAGACCAAGTCGCAAAGTGAGCAGGCACTGCACGCCAAAGGCGTTCAACTGCTGTCCATTGAGGAACAGCAACGCCTGCCCTTCTCGTGGTCGAAGCCAAACCCACATGAGCGCAAGCTGCTGCAGCAGTGGTGGCGAGATACTTGGCGCAACACTGACCATCTTGATCACGACCTTGCTGTTCTTACCTATCTGGCCACGCAGACATCCCTGTCGGTGCGACTCGTTCTCCAGTTGAGTATCAGCACCGAGAGCGCAATCAATTGGCAATGGGACCCGCAGCGCCAGGTGCTGCACCGCCTTCCCCCACGCCGCTACCGCAGCGCAATACCGGATGCCCTGGCGCTGACCCACCTCACGCCTCTGGCAGAAAAACTCGTCATCCAGCCAAGCGCAGCCGTGAAGGAGTTTCTCGGCTCCTGTACTCGTGCCGCTCCCGACGCGACCTCTTTGCGTCAGTGGTTCGGCCCCGCCAAGGAGCTGGAAAAGCGCCTAAAGATCGCCCTGAAGGCGGTCGCGCCTCGCGTTACGCCAAGCATGTTCGGTGGCTGGCTTGCCCAAGAGGTGTTCGAGGAATCGCAAGATCCGGTGCTGACGCACCTTCTGAGCAGCAACTCGAGAAGTGGCCTTCCAGGTTCATGCGCATACGCGGCATACAACAGGCCCAGCGTGAACCTGCTGACTCGAATCGGTGCGGGCGCCGCCTTGACGATTTCACCCACCACATCAGGCACCAAACTCAACTGCGCGGGCAGCGCATTTCAAGTCGACGATGAATGGATCAAGGGCAGGCTGCAACAGCTCCTCCAGAACAACAACACGCTCGCCCAAAAGCCCGCCCAGTGGATCGAGCACCACAACGCTCTGGTCACATATCTTGTCGTGGTTCTCTTGTGCACGAGTGGCGCGCGACCGGTGACCTCCCCGTTTCAATCGCCCATCGACTTCAATCTGGACGATGGCACGCTATATGTGGAGGACAAGGTCAGCAGCCATATGCATGCGGGTCGCCTGATTCCCATCGATCGCGGCGTGGCTCGCATGATCCGGGACCAGTATCTTGCGCACTTGAAATCGGTCGCGAACATCGTCGGGCACTTCGACACGTCGCTCGGCGCGGAGATCGCTCTGCTCGCCCAGGCCAAAGACAGCACACAGCTCCCGTTCTTTTTCTATCTGAGCCGATCAGAAGACGTCATTAGGTACGAGGAGGTCAGCGAAGCCGCGCTGGAGAACCTGGGCGGGTTCACCCTGGAAATGCAGATCAACGTGCTGAGGCACCGGCAATCAACCTGGTTGAAAGGAAAAGTCAGGCCCAATGGCAAGGACGTGGACCATGAAGTGATCAACGGCCTACTTGGTCATGCTGAGTCCGGCACGGCGACATGGGGCCCCTTCTCCCCCCGGAACTGGCAAGCCGACAGTGAAGCGGTCCGAAGCCGCCTCAAGGAGTCCGTGAAGGCGCTAGGCATTGCTAAGCCAGCTCTCTTGATTGCTGCGCCGCAGTTCGACGACGCTTCACCAAGCAAAAGCCCACCGCTTCGTTTAGGTGATGCAAGCTTTGGCAGAAAGGCTCGAGCAGCGCGAACGCAGCGGGCCAATGACGTTGCCCGTGCCAGAGCTCAAGAGGACATTGCGAAGTTCGTTGAAGCGAACAATGGCGTCGAGGCGCTAGACGCCAAAGCCATCGATCGGCTCGAGCAACTCATGCTCCGCCGGGAAAGCAAACTTCCCGGTGAGCAGTCGCACACGCTGCCGCATCCCCGGGCTGCATTGCGGTATGAGGTCTACTGCGACTGGCTTCAATCCGTTCGCAGGCACCAGGACTACGTTGTCCTTGTCAAACGTCGCTACCTTCCCCGGCTTGAAGAGGCCTCTCCGTTCAGTGCTGAAGCCCCACAGGCGAGGCCGGTGTTCGATCGGCTGCAAAAGTGGCACAGCACCCGAGAACCCAGCCTCCTCGCCAAGGACCTCGACGCGCGCGGTTCGCTGGCAGTCGCCATCATTGGCGTGATCATCGAATCACGGGTGGCGAACATGTCCGTCATCCGGTCACTGCTGCTGAACCAGGATTACCGATTGGTCCGCCTGGATGCACGCTGGTATCTCGAGCACGCCAAGTACCTGGACAAGTACCCCACGGCACCGTGCACACGCTATGCGATCTCCGAGAAGACGGTCAAGTACTTTCTTCAAGTACTCGGCCAGGACAAGGATGAGCAGCTATCTGGCCGGGCAATCCGAGATGAACACCTGCCGCTCGTGCGCCTTCTTGAACTTGACCGGACCAAGCTCAAATACGACGCCCTATGCCAGCGGCTTTGCGAGATCGTGCAGCAAGTCAACTGGCAACAGCTTCCGGGCTTTTGCGCCGGCTACCTCGACGGCTCGTTGGTCAGCGTTGCCCTGGAGCATGCAAGTTGGTATCGCCTTCACAAGAAAGCCGCGCTGGGTGCACCGATCTCCTACGGCATGGCCGAGGACGAATCAAGCGTCGAATCTCAGGAAGACAAGGACGATCGGTTCATTTTTGTTGATAAAGAAGCCGAAGACCCGACCGTTGCTCGACCAGATGAAGCGCAACTGCCGATCGCCCACAACGATCGGTTCGCGCTTGCATTGATGAAGTCGCCAACAACGACACCCGGGACCGATTCGAACAAGGCCAGCGGCTACAAACTCGCGCTCGTTGACGCAGATGTGGACGCTGCGCGCACATCAGCCGCGACACCAATCGAGTTCACGATGCAATGCACGGCCGTCGCTTTGATGCAGGCGGTCAGCAAAGCGATTGGCCAGGCGATGAAAGGGCCGACCAATGCCAGACGCGACTTGACCGTCGATCTACAGGAAGCGATCAAGACGCACTCGGATTCGAGCGTCACCTGCCGCATGTTCGTCGAATGGATCCATTCGCTCGTCAAAAGGAGAAAAGGCGATCATCAGTTGGAGATCAGCTCGATCAGCCGATACTTCGTTGCACTTCGCGCGTGCTTCGAGCAGATTGCCTACGACCACGACCTGACGAAATGTGAAGAGGAAGAAGTCACCGAGCTGTACGTCAAGATCATGGAAGCCCGCCGGGAACTGAAGGAAGACATGGCGGATGCTCCAGCGAAGAAGACGAAGCGTTCGAAACGCGGCAAGAACCAAGATGGCTCGATGGACAGGTACCGGACCTGGCGGCTCGCACTCAATCTGCTGCGCAAGTTTCACCGCTACGCCTGCCGGCGGTACAGTGTTGAAGAGGCCGATTGGTCAGAAATCGGTGGCAATGAAGAGACGCTTTCGATCTCCCCAAGGCTCGTCACCGAGCGGGAGTACCTGCATGCGCTGAAATCTCTGGTGGGGAGCCCCCCGGTGGCGACGCTTGAGGAAACTCAAGCGGGGTTCTTGCTCCTCCTGAGCTATCGCTTTGGCTTGCGCGCCGCGGAGGCCACGAACTTGACGACAGCCGACTGGATTTCGATCCCGGATGAATCGAGTCTCGCCGGTGCGAGGAAGTCGCGATTGGTGCTGGTTCGAAGCAACAAGTACCGCACACTCAAAACGGACAACGCCCGTCGCCAGGTGCCCTTGCTATTCGAGCTCACCGAGCTGGAATGCCAGGCGATCGATCGCCACATGGATCTCCTCCTGGGGCGGGAGGACCACGGTGACAACGCACCGCTGTTCCCGCTGGTGTGTGGCAGGGAGCGCTTGTCGGCCAACATGCAGCTTCGTTCGCTGGTCGCAGACCAACTCAAACTTTCCTCTTCGGATGCCAACGTCAGCACGCACGCTGCACGCCATTCATTTGCCATGCTGGTACTCGTCATGTTGCATGACGAAACCTCGATCCTGCAGCGAGGCTTGTTCAGCAAGCCGCCGTCGAGCGAATGGATTGACCACGCTCGCAGAACCGTTCTGTGTCATCCGAAGACGACGCGTCGCAGCCTCTGGGCCCTGGCCCGACTCATGGGACATGCCCATCCGAGAACGACGATGCGCAGCTATGTCCACATCATCCCGGAGATAACCTATCACCACATTAGATTGCCACAGCCCGTGCTTCAGTCTCCGCTGTCGCTGCTTTGGCCTGCTCGGGGTGTCGTCGACCTCGATGCGGTCCACCCTGCGCCGTCCTACCTCGCACCGACAAAGTCTTCCCCCACTCGGCCCGACCACAAGACGCCTACCTCCGCCAAGGCGCTCCGTGCGCTCACCATGCTGGCCAAGGGATTGAGCGTTGCTCAGATCGAAAAATCCTGCGGCCTGACACTCGCGCACGCTCAAGATCTTGCGTGGCTCGAAGGCGAAGCCATCAAGGCCTATGACACCCAGATTCGAACAGGCAGTGCAAAGTCGGGGCGGCGCTCTCTGGCGAGGCGCATAAAGTCCGAGAGGTACAAGCGCTTCCTGGCCTTGGCCGATTCGGTTGGCTTCGACTCCCGCGCTTGGGATGTCTCCCTCATCAAAGACGATCTTCAACCGTCGGCCTTGATCGGTCCATCACGCCAACTGGTGTTGTTTCGGGAGGAGCAGTTCAAGTTCTTGAATGGACTGCTGCGTCAATGGGGACTTCAACGCGATCACATCAAAGTGGTCGCCTCACCCAAGCTCGATGACGCTGTGCAAGCATGGGCAGAGGCGGCCGACCTTCATCCGATGCCTGCAGATCCTCCTCAGACACGGCAGATCGAAATCGGCAGCAAGGAAGTCTTGACGTCGATGATCCCCAAGCAGTACTACCAGCTCGACACGGTGCTGACAGGATCTCCCAAGACGCGAGTCATTCACCGTTGCATCGTCGTGCCGCGAGAGAGCGCAAACGCACTCGTACAGACGTCGTATGAGCTCATCCTGCTTGTTGTGGTTCACCTTTTCCTGTTGCGCGCTCACCGACCCACAATGCCGGCCAATTCGTCAGCGATGTTCGTGGATCAGGAAGAGGCCTCCTGAACCTTTACAAGCTCGTGATTGATCTTTCCCTTGGCCGTGATGGTGGTTGCGACGTCGACAACGATAGGTTGCTTGTCTCGGAGCCACGCGTTGAGTTTGTCAATGTCCAACGCGTTCACGGCCGCGCGAATCAATCGCTTCTTTGTCGAATCGATCTCCCGCATTTCGAAACCCGGCGGATCAGTGAGCGTGTTCACCACACGCCCGAAATACGTTTCGAACTTTGGATCCAGGTTCTCCAATTTCGGCCCAGGTGCATAGGTTCCGGACAAGGTACCAACGACTATGTCATCCACTGTGATGTCGATCGGGATGGCTACTACGCGGCCTCCCAAGGTCAGCAGCAATTCGTCCAACCTCTTCATCACCTTCTCGCGGGCCTCTGCTGAAAGCCAAGGCATGTTCTGCTCAGGCAGCGCTTTGGAGGTGAGCAGCACAGGGACCGCAGCCATCAAATCGACCAATCGCGCGTCACGGGCACTGTGCATTGCGCCTGCGGAGATCTTGAATAATGTCAGAGGGTAGATCTCACCTCCCTGCTCGCGCCAGCCCACTTGTTCGCTCTTTTGCGCGTTGCTGATGCCGAGTACCACATCAAGGAGGTACTCGATGAGATCGCTTACAGGCTTTCTGTTGCGCGCTTTGAGGCTCGCTTCTGGCCATGTATACGTGGTCGCGCCGCCCTCAGAGAGTTTCTCAACCCTGACGGGCGATTTCTCGATCACGCTGACGCGCAAGTAGGCCTTTGCGCTGACGTCGACGAGGTTTGCGTCACCTCCTTCGCTTCCATCAATCCCTGCAGGTTCATTTTCAGCTTCAAACATTTGCCGCTCCGTAGTACGAGACTTTCCATTCGGACACACAGTTTGGTGTCCATGCCGATCAACGCTCGGCATCGGCAAGTCGGAGCAGAAACTGAAGAAGATCCGACCGGTGGTGCTTTCGCGACTGACTTTTAGCCAGGGTCTGCTGAACTCACACGGGCGTTCAATGAAGTCAGCCTCGCCGGTTGATCAAAAAAGGGCGGCAGATGGAACCTTGGTCGTCTTCCAGTTGCACGCGAGGCCCCAGCTTTATGTCTTGTGCGACGCCTCCTGTCCTGTTACCTGAAGCAGTACGTTCTCGGCGTCGTCACCACTGTTCCCGCGCCATGCCACGATCTGATCTGGGCGAATAAGCGCGAGCGGTGCCTCATACAGGCTAGCGAGCTTGGACTGAGGAAGCAGTACCACTTTCAAGTCTACGGACAGCTTCTTGGCGGCGTGTTCAAACGCCACTGTAGATGGGGCTTGCGGACCCATTGCCGGTAGCGTCCATTCTCTATGGAAGTGATCGAAAAGCGATGAACCGTCCTCCAGCCACGCGTGAGGCGGGCGCCCCCCGGGGCTTGCTGTTGGTACGTAGGCGTTGGGCTCATCGGGGGGTGATGCAGCATCACCTCTGACTACGATTGGAGAGTGCTCGTAGCGCCCGCCGAAAGTGACGCCGGGAATATTGAACTCGAGCCTTGCGTGCTGATTCAAATATTCCGCAGCAAGCTTTCGTTCCACCAGACCATCCGGTGACTCCTCTTCAAGTGCTGGCTTCGCACTGAAAAGACCCACGGAATCCGCAAAACGGCGTGCGAAGCCCGTGTTTCTTTCCGCCAGGGGTGGCTATCCGACCAAGAACTCCCTCATTGGCTGGTACCGGGAGTACGAGCGCAGCCAAGACCTGCGTGTCGGGTATTCACGATCAGGACAGAAGTATTCCGATCAGCAGAAGCATGCGGCGGTGAAGCACTACCTTGATCACGATAGGTGCATTGCTACGACCATGCGGGCCTTGGGATATCCCGGCCGAGCGCTACTGACCAGGTGGATTGACGATCTGCACCCCGAGGCTCGCTACCGAATGGTGGGCAGGGCACCGAACACCCTGCACTGCGACACACGCAAGAGTGCAGCGGTAATTGAGCTTTGCACCCGAAAGACCAGCGCACAGGAAATTGCCCAGGAGCTGGCGGTGTGTAGCCCATCACGCCGGAAGCCGTACAGCTTCTTCTGGCCAAGGGGTACGAGCAGTCCGCGATTGATGACGCGATGGCGGGCGGCGCAATGTTCTCAAGGCCGCGCTGCTCGCTGCTGTATCCACCGGTAGTTGGCGAGTAGTTGAAAGAGGCAGGCGCCCGGATGGCCGCCTGCCGAGCTGGCGTCTCGGGCCTCCCTAGGCTGCTGCCTTGAGAGGGATTACTCTGCGCTGCAGCGCCTCAAGCAGGACGAGTTCTTGTTGACGGGCCACCTGGATGCCGCGTGCTCGGACATGGCCATACCCGCGGATGGTTTCCGGCAGCTCTGCCAGCTCGAGGGCCGTGTCATAGTGACCAGCATCACGCGATGATGCAATCACCGACAAGGCTTGGTCGACGTTGGACTTGTATTGCGCAATCAGGGCCCGTTCCGTTCGGCGCTCCTGCGTGTGGCCAAAGACATCGAGGGCGGTCCCACGGAGGAATCGCAGCTTCGCCAGCAAACGGAACGCCGGGATGACCCATTGCCCAAACTCACGCTTCCTCGGCTCACCGGTCGCGGGGTCACGCTTCGAAAGAACTGGCGGGGCAAGGTTGAATACCAACTTGAAGTCGCCTTCGAACTGGCGCTCGACGCTCCGCAGGAAGCCCGTGTCGGTGTACAGCCGCGCCACCTCGTACTCGTCCTTGATGGCCATCAGCTTGAAGTAGTAATTCGCGACGGCCCGAGTCAGGTTGGTGCGACCAGGGAAGCTGCTGTGTTCGACGGCTCGAACATGCGCCACGTAGTCGGCGTACTGCGCGGCATACGCCTCGTTCTGATATTCCGTCAGGAAGCGCCTGCGCCACTCGATGGCCTCGTCCAAGTCATCGATAACCGCAGGCGAGAGTCCCTTGTCATGGTTGGCCTGGAGGTTCGCCAACGTGCGCTCGACCGCGTTCGGTTCCACGACCGTACGACGTCCCCACACGAAGGCGTCCCGGTTCATCTGCTGCTGCGCGCCATTGAGTTCAATCGCCTTCTCAATCGCTTCGGCCGTAACTGGAATCAAGCCGCGCTGGTACGCAAAGCCCAGCATGAACATGTTCGCCGCAATGCCATCCCCCATCAGTGCAGTTGCGATGCGCCCAGCCTCCACGAAGTCTGAGCTCTCCGCGCCGACCGCCTCTACGATGTTGCGGTGCAGGCTGCCCCGCGGGTACTGCATGTCGGCCTTGCGAGAGAACTCTCCCGGCATCGTCTCCTGGGTGTTGACGACCATGCGCGTGCGTCCCTTGCGCGTAGCAGCCAGCGTCTTCGAGTTGCCGGCGACAATCATGTCGCACCCCAGTACCAGATTTGCGCCTCCGGCAGCGATGCGGATGGTCTTGATGGCTTCGGGCGATTGGCCGAACCGCAGGTGACTCCACACCGAACCGCCTTTCTGGGCCAAGCCTGCCATGTCCAGGATGCCGCATCCCAGGCCTTGAAGGTGGGCAGCCATGCCCAGAATTGCGCCGATGGTGACCACGCCGGTGCCGCCCATGCCCGTGACGAGGATGCTGTAGACGCCGCCGTCGAGCGATGGCAACTCAGGCTCCGGCAGAGCGACGAACAAACCGCCAGAATCGCCAACGCGCTCTGGCTTGCGAAGTGAACCGCCAAGCACGGTGACGAAGCTGGGGCAGAAGCCCTTCACGCACGAGTAGTCCTTGTTGCAGGACGACTGGTCGATGGTTCTCTTGCGGCCGAGCTCGGTCTCGAGCGGCTGGACCGACACGCAATTGGACTTCACGCCGCAGTCTCCGCACCCTTCGCAGACCAGGTCGTTGATGAGCAGGCGCTTGGCTGGGTCCGGGAACTTGCCGCGTTTGCGCCGGCGGCGCTTCTCCGCGGCGCAGGTCTGGTCATAGATGAGGGCGGTGGTGCCCTCAATCTCCCGCAGTTCCTTCTGGACGACGTTGATGTCGTCTCGATGGTGAACAGTCAAACCCGCAGGCCAGTTGATGCCAGCTGGGTACTTCTCGGGTTCGTCGCTGACGACCACGATGCGCTTGACGCCCTCGGCGTGGACTTGGTGCGCGATGGTGGGAACGTCCAGGGGGCCGTCGTGGCGTTGTCCGCCCGTCATGGCCACGGCGTCATTGAAGAGAATCTTGTAGGTGATGTTGGTCTTCGCCGCGACCGCGGCTCGTATAGCCAGCAGGCCCGAATGGAAGTAGGTGCCGTCGCCGATGTTCTGGAACATGTGCTGGCGCTTGGAGAACGGAGCCTCGCCAACCCACGACATGCCCTCGGCGCCCATCTGGGTGTATCCGGTGGTGGAGCGGTCCATCGCCTGGGCCATCCAGCTGCATCCGATGCCTGCGTAGCCCTTGCTGCCCTCCGGAAGCACGGTCGAAGAGTTGTGGGGGCAGCCGCTGCAGAAATAGAAGCTGCGAGACAAGATGTCGATGACACCCTTGGGCGCCCGCATGGCCCGAATCTCCTCGAGGCGCTGGCGCAAGGCTTCGAGCTTGCCGTCGTGGAGCTGAAGAAGGCGTTCTGCGATGACGACTGCGATTTGGTTCGAGTCGAGTGCCATTTCGGATTGGAAGAGGCTCGCTCCCTCCTCGTCGAGCTTTCCGACGATGGCAGGCGCGCCGACCTTCCCGTAGAGCTGCTCCTTGAGTTGGGTCTCCAGGAGGCTGCGCTTTTCCTCCACCACGATGACCTTCTGCAGTCCCTCGACGAACCGTGCGGCGCCGGTGGGCTCAAGAGGCCAGGTCATGCCGACCTTGTAGATGCGAAGCCCCAGGTCGCCCGCTTGGTCTTCTGTGAGGTCCAGGTCGTGCAAGGCCTGCAGCACGTCGAGGTAGCTCTTCCCATGAGTCACGATACCCAGCTTCGCCGAGGCGCCATCCACGACGACTCGGTCGATGGCGTTGACTCGCGCAAATGCCTTCACCGCTTCGAGCTTGTGCCGGTGCAACCTAGCTTCCTGGGCGTGCGGCGTGTCCGGCTGGCGAAGGTTCAGTCCGTCCGCCGGTATTCCCACGTTGTCCGGCAGGACGACACGAACGCGGTCCACGTCGACGTCGATGGAGGCGGTAGCTTCCACGGTGTCCTTGACGCACTTCATACCGACCCAACAGCCGCTGTAACGGGACAGTGCCCAGCCGATGAGCCCGAAGTCGAGGATTTCCTGGACGCCGGCGGGACTCAGGACCGGAATCATCGCGTCCACCATCGCGAACTCGCTCTGGTGGCAGGTCGTCGACGACTCGCAGGTGTGGTCGTCGCCCATCAGAACGAGGACGCCGCCGTGTTTGGATGAGCCCGCGAGGTTCCCGTGCCGGAAAGCGTCACCGGTGCGGTCGACGCCCGGCCCCTTGCCGTACCACATGGCAAACACGCCGTCGTACTTCCCTTCGCCGCTGGCCTCGGCCTGCTGTGAACCCCAGACTGCCGTGGCCGCCAAGTCTTCGTTGACGCCAGGGACAAACACGACGTTGTGCCCAGAGAGCGGCTTGGCCGCCTTGTTGAGCTGCTCGTCGAAGGTGCCGAGCGGCGAGCCGCGGTAGCCGGAGATGTACCCGGCGGTGTTGAGCCCCTGCGCCTGGTCGCGCATGTGCTGCGTCATCGGCAGGCGCACCAGGGCCTGGGTGCCTGAAATGAAGACCCGGCCGTGGGCGAAGGTGTACTTGTCGTCGAGGCTGACAGGGAGAAGGCTCATTGGGAACTCTCAGGAGTGGAACCGAACCGGCGCGCTCCGATAAAGCAGCGCGGCTGGACGCCAGGACGCTGCTGCGATAGGGAAAGTTCGCGGTTGAAGCAAGCCGGTCAAAGTGCTATAAGTCTATGTCGGTACAAGTGTCGACACTTATCTTTTGGGCTCATGAATGTGCAGTCGGCGTCATGGAAATCCCTTGGTAGGGGCTCGAAGTGCTCGAGGGGCGAAGTGCGCTCCTTCGTGGCGACCGGGCTGAGCGCAGCGGCGTCGCACAGGTCCACCCTATGAAGCCCGCCAAGACCAAGCAAACGCGGCCCGCGAAGGCCGCGACAGGCAGGGACGAGAGCAACGTGCAGCGGCTCTACTACGAGCTGCGCGACCGGGCGATGCGGTACGACTTCAGGCCCGGAGCCCGAATCAACGAAATGCAACTCGGAGAGCAGTTTGGTGTGGCGCGGGCCACTCTCCGGGAAGCATTGAATCGACTCGCCGCGGAAGGCCTGCTCGAGTTCGTCCTGAACAAGGGGTTCTTCCGCAAGGCAATCAGCGTCGACGAGGTCTTTGACCTCTACCAAGTCCGCATCGCCCTTGAGCGTCGAGCTGTGATGCTGGCAATCCAGCGCGCATCGGACGCCGAAATCGTCGCAGTCAAGGACTTCTGGGTCGACGTGATGAAGCGGTCCGCGAAGATGACCACCGGAGACATGGTTCTTGCTGACGAGGAATTTCACCGCAGGCTTGTCGCCCTCTCGCACAACAAGGAAATCGTGTCGTTCATGGATATCGTTACGGGGCGAAGCCATGTTGCTCGCCACGTCGACATCTAGCAACTTTCCTCGTGGAACCTCACGTCGTTCGATGCGCACATGAACATCATCGACTTCATAGCGCTGCGAAAGACCGAGCAAGCGCTACAGGCGCTCACCGACCACATCGACATGAGCCTCAAGCGGGCAATCGAAATCGCGAGGGAGATGGTTGCCCGCTTCTTCTTGGTTGAAGCATCCCCATCGCTCCAGGCCGCCGACCGTTCTTCCAGGGCTCGAACTATCACGGCGGAGCAAGGCCTGGCGTAGCGGTGACCGCGGTTTGAGTCCTTCGGGAGATTTCGATGTCCGACCCTCTACGCATCATCCATGGCCGGTTTGGGAGAGTTGTACTCGTGCGCCTCGACCATTCCATGGTCGTCCACGCACATAGGGAATGTCACATCGTCTTCAAGATAGGCGGGGCGGACATCCAGTTTGGCGTCGGTGCCAAGGAGTATCCGGTCACGGCGCATAGCGCACTCATGATTAACGCGTGGGAGCCTCACTACTACCACTACAGAGAAACAGAGGCCAAAACTGTCCTGCTTGCGTTCTACCTCAACCCTCATTGGTTGAAAGAGGTCGACCGACGCTTCGCGGGAAGCACCCATCCCAAGTTCTTCGAGCGTCCAGTGGAGGTTCTGACCCCCCGCCTTGCACGAGGGCGTGACGACGTCCTGGACGCGCTCGGGCAGCTCGAGCCGCCGAATGTGCAGGACATGGAAAACCTCATTGCATCTATCTTCTCGGAGATTCTCACGCTGTCTCCTCCTCGAACGCTCCCTCAGCTCGCGAGCGAACGGGTTGAACGGGACTACGACGCGCGGATTCGAAAGATTGTGGAGCGGATGCTCGGCGACGGCGACGTGCTCAGCCGCCCCGAGGACCTTGCGGCGTCGGCCGGGTTGTCACGCGCGCAGTTCTTCAGGCTTTTCAAGAAGTCGACCGGACTACCACCGGCCCTGTTCCTGAGCATGTTGAAGATGGAAGCGAGCCTGGAGAAGGTTGCTCAGCGCGACATCTCCCTACAGGACATCGCCTTTGACCTGGGATTCGACACGGCCGGCAACTTCACGCGCTTCTTCGTTGGGATGCAGGGTTTTGCGCCTAGCAAGTACCGCAAGCTTCTCGAAGTCGTCTGAAGACATCCGGTGGGCGGTCACCTAGCCAGCTGAAAAGACTCTGGCTTGGTGAGAGGTTGTGCAGCTGACGCCGCGCGGCGCCAGCGGCCAGGTCGAGAGGCTGGAGAGCCTACTTCCACTCCACCAGGATTTCGCGGTAGGGCGCATCGCCCACGTTCTTCGCCTTGTGCTTTGCTGGCACTTTGACGCCCTTCCCAATCTCCGACATCACCTCGATGGTGCCGTCCTGAACCTTGAGTTCGAAGACGCCGTCGGTGGGAACCGGGAACAGACCCACGTCGTTGCCATGCTCGTCGTAGATTTGTAGAGGGGCTCCCTGGACGGCAAACCACATGTACGAATGGTCATGCGTGTGAACCGGGGGCTCTTCGCCTGCAGCCAGAACGAAGTCCCACACGATGATTTTGTCGTTCTCAAAGAGCTTCCTGCTTCCGACGCCAGCTTCTTTGTTCGCTTGTGTTGTATCCATGATTTGTCTCGCTAAGTACGGCAATAGCCAGGTTTTAGTACGGCACGAAGGCCCTTGTCTCAGAGTCGCTTTTCGGCCCTTCATCGTGGCGAGCTGCAAATCTGAGTCTGCATATTGGCGCAGATGCATAGAAGAGCCTTATCCATGCCCCTCGCCCCTTATCGCCAAGGCTCAGTACTTGTCAATACGTCTCATGAGTTGAAGCGGCCGCCGCGTTCGAGGCCCCGAAGGTCGTCGACCGACCTCCGGTGAACTGCCTCAGGACCTGCTAGCAACGGGCGTTTGCTTGACAAAGTGGAAGTACAGCTCCCACCCGAAGACCCAGGCACCGTTGAGCGACTCGGAAATGGACTTCGTCATGTACTGCACTGTCGGGTTGACCGCTGTGTAGGTGACCAGGCCCAGTTCGGAAATGCGCTGGAGCAGCATGGTTGCGGAGTTGGCGGTCAACATGGTTCCCCACGAAGCGTCGTACGTTCCATGGGCCATCTGGTTCTTGCGCAGCTGCAGGGACTGCGAAAACTCGCCCATGAGCGTTTGCACACGGTCAGACACGGACTGCGACACGTCGCTCGGCAAGGCATACCCAACGGAGTCGACACGCGGCACCAGCGCGTGAAGCATTGCGGCTTCTTTCACCTGGTGCGATTCGTACAGCGAGGGTTTGGTGAAAACGTCGCTGGCCACCACGCCGGTGACGCGCTCGAAGAACTTCAGCAGGAAGTCCGAGCTGACCTTGTTGGACATCGGAACGAAGGCCTCGTTGTACTTCGAGAAGTAGCCCTCCCAGGTCAGTCCGGCCCGCTGCAGATGGAGATGGAGGACGTAGGGGTCCACCCGGTAGAACTCCGGCGGTCCGTATAGGTAGGCCAGATGCTTGGAGGCGTCGGCATGCGCAAAGCCATCACTGCGGATGCGTTTCGCCAGGCGATAGCGCCGGAAGAATTGCTCGCACTCGCGGGGGCGAAGTGTGGTGCTATGACGCTCAGGCGCAAACTCGCCGCCTTTGAGGGTTTCGCACGACCATACAAGCCGGCCGCCATTCGCGAGCCAGCCGGTCGTTCCATCGGTCGGGAGCGAAATCTCGAGCCCTTCCAGCATCCGCCAAGTGGTGAGCTCGTCACCGCGCGCCACCTCAACCTTCTGCTCTACGAGCAAGAACGCCGCAGCTTTGGCGCGTTCATCGTAGAGCACGCGCGCGCTCTTGGAGCCTACATGCAGTCGCAACTGCTCACTGAGCACGAAAGGGAAATGGCAGAGCTCTATCGCTCGACAGATGCCATCATGCGCGAGACCGCCATTGCCCCAAAGGGCTATCACGCATCTCAGGCATAGGCACTGCGCCGACGACACCCCAGTGCAGCGCGGTCCCCACCCGGCGGGCCGTAGATCAGCAAGGGCGGCAAGCGCACCGTCAGACTAATCTGGTGATTGAGGCTCTCATGCCTTGCATATGCCGAGTTGAAAGTCGAAAGCTACGTACTAGTTACGGACCGCGCTGAGCAGGTCGATTGTTCGTAATAGAGCTGCTGGATCTGCAACGCCAACGCCCGCAATGTCCATTGCACTGCCATGCCCTACAGTTGATAGAACAACGCCAGCACCGATACTTAGGGCGCTTGCACCTTTAGGGGCAAGAAGTTTGACTGGAATATGGCCCTGGTCATGGAAGATCGCAACGTATAGACCGTGCTGGCGGCGACTCAATAGCTCATCGGCGCCAACTGGATCGCTTACCAAGTAACCTTCCTGACGGAGCCTATTCACCGCAGGAACGGTCAAGGCCTTGTCCTCGGGGCCAAATAGACCACCCTCTGATGCGTGCGGATTAATGCCGAACATTCCAACGGTGGGCCGCTCGTTGCCGAGTCTCTCACTTGCCGCTACGCCGCATCGTGTGGCTGCGCAGATCAGGTCAACTGTCAACCGATCGAGCGCATCGCGAACACTTTCATGCAAAGTGACGTGGACGATACGCAGTCCACCGCCCACGAGCATCAGAAACACTTCGCTCGATTCAAGCCCGCACACACGCGCAAGCAGCGAGGGATAGCCACTAAATGGAATGCCAGCCAATGAAACCGCTGTCTCATGATGGGGGCAGGCAATGACTACATCGCATTCACCAGCCTGCGTCGCATGAATAGCTGCAGAGGCACTTGCCACTGCAGAAGCTCCTGCAGCTGCATTCACCTCGCCCGGGCGTGCCGATTCAGAGCCCAAAGAGCCAGCCTCTTTATGGCGGACTGATGCGAGCAATTGGGTCATGCCCAGGCGTTCCGCTGTGGCGTGCAACACATCCCCAGGACCGAAGACCGTAAAGCGGAACAGGCTGGCCGCAGGCTGTGCGGCCAGCGCCTTGAGCGCAATCTCCGGCCCGATCCCGTTGGGATCACCCAGAGCCAGGGCAATGCGGTTGGGGACGCTCATGCGGGCTTGTACTTGGCAATCAGTGCCCTCGCACCTGCCAACAGCCTCTCACCGTCGGCCCCACGGCGGTTCATATCCTGCACCCATTCGGCGGCGATATCTCCGGTAAGTTTGATGAACTCCTGCGTCTCTGCTTCTGAGAACACGTGCACCTTATTGCCCCGATCGGTTGCCGCCTTTCGACTAACAGGATCGACGTCCTGCTGCACTTTTCCGAACCATACCGATGTCTCGACGCCAGAGTTGTCGTCGATGACCTTACGCAGGTCCGCGGGTAGCGAGGCGTAGCGTGCCTTGTTCATCACCATTACGAAAGCAGTGTTGTACAGGGCAGGTTTTCCCGGCGCGAACTCGCTGTGGTGCTGCGCGAGCTCATGCATCTTCACTGAGGTGATCACTTCCCAAGGAAGTGCCGCACCGTCGATGACACCCTTGGAGATGGCGTCCGGAATCTGGGGTAGCGGCATGCCCACCGCAGTGGCACCGGCGGCATTGAGAAGTTTGGTGGCCTGGCGAGTCGGGCCGCGCATCTTGAGGCCGCGAAGGTCAGCCGCGCGCAGAATTGGCTTGCTGCGCGAGTGCAGAACGCCGGGACCGTGCGTATGAAAGGCCAACGGTTGCACATCCTTGAACTCGTCAGCAGCGTAGGTCTGCAAGTACTCCCAGGCAGCACGCGAAGCTCCAACGGCGTCGTGAGTCATGAAGGGCAACTCGAACACCTCGGTGCGAGGAAAGCGTCCTGGGGTGTTGCCAGCCAGTGTCCAGACGATGTCAACTACGCCGTCGCGAGCTTGGTCGAACAGTTGCTGGGGTGTACCGCCAAGCTGCATGGCTGGATAACCTTCAAACTTGATCCGCCCGCCCGATGATTGCTCGACCTTGGCCATCCATGCCTTGTGTGCGTTGAGATACACATTGGATGTTGGCGCCATGAAGGTATGAAACTTGAGCGTCACGGCCTGCTGCGCGAAGGCGCCCAGTCCAGGCGCGCCAACGGTAGCCGCAATTGCGGCTGACTTCAGAAGGGTTCTGCGGTACATATAGGATGTCTCCATGAAAGTTGAGGGCAAAGCCATCCCTCTCCCTTACGCTCGGGATACCGCGGCCGATCCGGGGGATGAGGTCGGACCGTTGCGTTTTTTGTAGACGGGCGTCAGGCCGGACTGGCCTGTGACACAAATTTGGTGATCAGATAGCCATCGAAGGTTTCGGTGCCCCCTTCGCTTCCAATACCGCTGTCCTTGACGCCGCCAAAGGGCGTTTCGGCGAGCGTTATTCCAAAGTGATTGACGTTGACCATGCCGACTTCGAGCTCGTTGACAACGCGAGTAGAGGTCTTGATCGAGCCGGTGAACACGAAGCCCGTTAATCCGAAAGGCAGCGCGTTAGCGCGGCGAAGTACCTCATCGGTATCCCGAAAGCGTGTGAAGGGAGCCAGCGGACCGAAGGACTCCTCCACCATCACTCGCGCGTCGTCGGGCACCTCTGTGAGCACCGTGGGCGGATAGAAGTGACCAGATCCCGGCAGGCGTACACCGCCACAGGCCAGTCGTGCACCTCGCTCCAGCGCATCGCTCACAAGGGTTTCCATGGCATCGACACGGCGCGCATGCGCCAGCGGACCCATTTGCGTTTCCTCGGCCAACCCGTCGCCCACCCTGAGGCTGCCGTAGATACCCGTGAAGCACTCCAGGAAGCGGTCGTAAACCCCCTCCTGGATGAAGAAGCGGCTGGGCGCAATGCAGAGTTGACCAGCATTGCGCGCCTTGAAGCGCGCGAGCAACTGGGCGGCTGCGTCCACGTCAGCGTCCTCGAAGACAATCACCGGAGCATGGCCGCCGAGTTCCATGGTGACGCGCTTCATGTGCGCGCCAGCGAGCGCGGCGAGCTGCTTACCCACCGGCACCGAACCGGTGAAAGACACCTTGCGCGAGATCGGCGAGGTGATGAGGTGATGCGACACCTGCGCGGGATCGCCCCAGACCACGTTGAGCACACCCGGCGGCAGGCCAGCGTCATGGAACAGGCGGGCCAGTGCCACCACGGCGCTGGGCGAGTCTTCCGGTCCCTTGAGCACCAGGGTGCAGCCGGCGCCGATGGCGGCGCACATTTTGCGGATGGCCTGGTTGAACGGGAAGTTCCAGGGCGTGAAGGCCACACACACCCCCACTGGCTCGCGCAGCACCATCTGGCGTACGTGCGGATGGCGCGGTGGAATCACACGGCCGTATATGCGGCGGCATTCCTCGGCATGCCACTCTGCATGTTCGGCGCAGGTGTTGACTTCAAGCAGGGCCTCGGCCAGGGGCTTGCCCTGGTCGAGCGTGAGCTCCCGTGCGATCTGTGGCGCGCGTTCTCGCGTTAGATCGGCCACACGGCGCAGGATCTTGGATCGTTCAAGCGGCGACGACTGCCTCCACGTGGCGAAGGCGCGCTGGGCAGCCTGCAGCGCACGATCTAGGTCATCGATGCGCGCGTGCGGCAGCGAGCCGATTCGCTGACCATTTGCGGGATTGACTATATCCTGGTGACGGCGGTCGCCACCGGAGATGAACTCACCATCGATGTAGAGGTAGGAAGGCCCGTAGGCGATATCGTTCATGTGAGGACTAGCTGGATCAGATGAAGACTGACCCGCCATCGACGGCAATGGTCTGTCCGGTGATGAAGCTCGCGCCATCGCTGGCGAGAAAGAGCAGAGCGCCCACCAGGTCTTCGGGCATCTGATCGCGCTGAAGCGACCGGCTGGTCTTACGCACCACGTCGCCCATCTGGCTATGCAGGTCGTTCTGCAGCACGCCGTCGCTCAGCGTGAAACCGGGCGCGATGGCGTTGACGGTGATGTTGTCCTTGCCCAGCTCACGCGCCAGCGACCGTGTGAATGCGACGACTGCACCCTTGCTGGCCACGTAGTGCAGCATGTTGGGCGTTCCCTTGATGGTCGTGGTCGATGCAATGTTGACGATGCGGCCGAATCCGTTGCGTCGCATGGCGGGCACCGCGGCCTTGGCGCACACAAAGGGTCCCAGCGTGTTGACCTCCATCACCCGCATCCATTCCTCGTTCGGGATCTGCTCGAACGGCCGCAACGCCAGCGTGGTAAACAGCCCTGCGTTGTTCACCAGCACATCGAGTCGGCCGAAGGTATTCACGGCCTTGTCGACCATGGACCGCACGGCGATGGGGTTGACCACATCGGTGTCGACGCCGATGGCCTGGTGGCCCTCCGCAATCAAGCGTTGCGAGGCTTCTTCGGCGCCGCGCAGGTCTGCGATGACAACGCGGTGGCCAGCTTGCGCTAGGGCCTTCGAAAAGGCGAAACCAATGCCGCTGGCGCCGCCAGTGACCGCAATGACGCGGGAGGGGTTGCTCATGTCTTGTCTTTCCAGTAGTGCGGGAAGTTGGAAGGTAGGGTGGTTCAGGACAGGGCGTACATCGCCTCTGCCAGTGCCTTTCGCGCGCGCATGTGGGCGCTCGGGTCGTTGAGAGATTCGACCGCGACGATCTGGCCATCGCGCCAGCGTTGCACAGAGAAGCGGCCGCTGTCCGGATCACCGTCGATGCGGGCCTCGTCGTCCGGGCGCGCAAGCCCCGCGATCTGTAGGCGGCATGCGCCCTGTTCGCTCCAGAACCAGGGCAATCTGTCGTAAGGCGCTCCGGTCGCGTCGCCGCCGCTGCGTAGCCGGGCCGCGATGTAGCGAGCCTGGTCGACCGCGTTCTGTACAGACTCGAGGCGCACGCGCTGGCCGCGCCAGGGAAAGCTTGCACAATCACCCAGCGCGGAAATCGTGGGGTCGTCGGTGAGCAGTTGTTCATCGACAGCGATGCCGTTATCGGTGGCAAGGCCCGCTTCGCGCGCCAGCTGGTCGTTCGGCGTGACGCCCACGGCGACCACCACGAGATCGGCGGCCATACGCTCGCCTTGGGTCAGTTGCACCGCCTGCACATGGACATCGCCACCATATTGGACTGCGTGACCACCTTCGAAGCCCGCAATCCGCACACCACAATGCAGCCGCGCGCCTTGCGCCTCATGCCATTGGCTAAGGTGTTGTGCCATGGGCGCCGACAGTGCGCGCTGCAAGGGCCGCTCGGCAGTTTCGATGATGTCGATCTCACGCTCGAGGGCGCGTGCCACCGCAGCCAGTTCCAGGCCGATGAAGCCCGCACCCACCACGACGATGCGCCGCACCTGTTCGATCCGTCCGCGCAGGGTTTGCGCGTCGGCCAGGGTGCGCAGCCCGAACAAGCCCTTGAGGGATGCGCCGGGCACATCAGGCCATCGCACGCGCGCCCCGGTGGCCAGCACCAAGTGGTCGTAAGGCAGCGCCTGCCCGTCGCTTAGACGTACGCGCTGCGAGGCGCGATCGATGGCCTCGACGCGTATCGGCGACAGCACCTCCAAGCGCAGGCGCTCATAGACGGCAGCAGGGCGAAGAAGTAACCCCTCGGCGGTGACACTGCCTTTGAGGAAAGCTTTGGACAGCGGCGGTCGCTGATATGGCAGGCCAGCTTCATCGCCCACCATTGTGATGGGGCCCTCATGCCCGGCTTCGCGTAGCGAGACCGCGAGCTGAAACCCGCCCTGACCAGTGCCGACGATGACGACGCGCGAGACCATCACACCTGACGTTCGGGGATGTTAACAACGAGCGTTTCCATCCCCGGGGCAAGCACTATCTGGCAGCTGAGGCGGCTGTTGTCACGCCGTCCACTTGCGGCACTGGCGAGCATGGCGTCCTCCACCTCGCTGACTGGCGGCAATCCGGCGAGTGAGTCATCGTCGACATAGACGTGGCAGGTAGCGCACATGGCCGATCCTCCACACTCGGCCACAATGCCGTGAACGCCGTGTGCCACGGCCATGGCCATGACAGTGCTGCCGACGTCTGCAGCGATGGTCTGTTGTGAGCCGTCGGGCTGAACGTAAACGATGCTGGGCATGAGGAAGGTCCTTGGTTCTGCGGTCTGGAAACTCAGTGAACTGCGAGGGAAGGCTCTACCGTCACGCGCAGTGACTTGAGGCCGCGCACGGTGTTGTTGAAGTGCAGGACGGGTTCGCCTTCTCGGTGAATTCGCGCTACGCGACGCGCCAGCGCGGTGAGCAGCACCTCACCCTCCAGCCGCGCCATCATCTGACCAGCACAACCATGAATGCCGGTGCCAAAACCAGTGTGACCTGTGGCCCGGCGGGTGATATCGAAGGTATCGGCGTCTGGCCAGCGGCGCGGGTCGCGATTGGCCGAGGCGATGAATACGGCCACCTTCTGTTGTGGCTGAAGCGTGATCCCGTCGACTTCCACTTCCTGCGTGGTGGTGCGATAGAAGGAATGAAAGGTCGGGTCGTAGCGCAGCACCTCTTCCAGCGCCTGGCGTGCCAGCGATGGGTTCTCGTGCAGAAGGCTCCATTGCGCCGGATGTGCTGTGAAGCAGACCATTGCATTGCAGAGCGTGAATACCGTGGTATCCAGGCCGGCCGAGAGCAGCGTGCGGACCAGCATGCTGGCCTCCTCGTGGGTGATCTCGCCATCATCGGCGGCGGCAAAGAGTTGTGCGCCCAGGCCGTCCGTAGTGAGCGCTTCACGACGGCACACCTGGGCGATCCAGCTCACCGCTTCTCCCGAGGTCCTCATGCGCTCCTGAAAGCGTTCGTTGATCGGACCGAAGCCGTTAAATACCATGTCGCCGTACGGCAGCAGGTGTTCGCGCCCGTCGGCGGGCAGGCCTACCGCATCGCCAAAGGCCTTGGTCGGAAACGCTTCGCACAGCTCGCGCGCGATATCAAAGGATCCTCGCTCCACCAATTCATCGATCATGCGCTCGGCCACGGCCTCGAAGGTCGAACGCAGTCGTCCAATGGAGGCGGGTGAGAGCACGCGAGCGACCACCTTGCGGGTGCGGCCATGGTCTGGCGGATCTGCTTCAAGGATGATGCTGGGCTTTCGCCAGGGGGCTTCAGTATGGAAGTTGGCCAGGCCGACACCGGCGCTGGAGCAGAAGAGGTCGTGTTTTGATAGCACCGCATGGACCTGCTCGTGGCGAGAGACAGCCAATGCGCCATAGCGCTGCAACCACACCCAAGGTCCCGCTTCACGTAGGCGCTCGTAGTGCGGGTAGGGGTTGGCCAGTACGGCACTGTCGTAAGGATCGAAGTCGCTGGCGGGAACTCCGCTGTAGGGGTTGGCGTGCATCGAGATTCTCCTGGGGTTCAGTCGGCGAGTGCGGCTGTGGGGCGCGTGGCCACGGCAAAGGCGTCGCAAAAGAATGCGTCCGGTGGAAGGTTGCGCAACGCGATGAATTCGTGGCGGGCGGCAGCCACCATGGGCGGGGCGCCGCAGGCGTACACCACATGCTCTGCCAAGCTCGGATGGTCAGCCAGTACCGCCTCGTGCACGAGGCCAGTGCGTCCTTGCCAACCATCGCCCGCGGTGGATTCGGAGATCACTGGCTCGAACCGAATGCCGCGGTTCGTCGCCCAATCGCGCGCAAGATTGATCAGGTACAGGTCGCTCGGCGTACGCGCGCCCCAATAGAGGCTGATTTCGCGCTGCAAACCGCGGCGGAATGCGTCTTCCAACATCGACTTAAGGGGGGCGAAGCCGGTGCCGCTGGCCAGCATCACCACAGGTCCCTTGTGCTGCTCGCGCCAATGGAAGTCGCCGTGCGGCAGTTCTACCTCGACTGTGTCGCCCACGGCGAGACCACCGGAGAGGAATTGCGAGAACGCGCCGTCGGGCAGCACACGGATGTGCAGTTCTGCACCATCATTCTGCTGTGGTGGGTTGGCCATGGAGTAGCTACGGCGCTCGCCACCAGGCAGTAGCACTTGAAGGTACTGACCAGCCTGGAAGCGCACCTTCTCCCCGGCTGGGAAGCGTAGTTTCATACGCACCACGTCGCGGGCTATCCAGTCCAACCGCATCACGCGCGCGGCCACGCGGCGGCGCGCCAGCGGATCGATGCGCGTGAGCGTGCGCGGCTCGATTACCAGGTCGCTCAAGGGACGGGCCTGGCAGAACAGGGCCATCCCTTGCGCACGCTCCGAATCACTGAGTGCGTGGTCGCCGGCGCGGTCTGAGGCAACGCGGCCCGACAGCACACGGCCTTTGCAACTGGCGCAAAGGCCGGCATTGCAGGAATAGGGCAACTCCCATCCCGCTTGGCGCACCGCCTCGAGCACCGACTGGTCCGCGGTGCACACAACGGGCTCTTCGAGCCCGATCACCTCAATGCGATATGACTTACTCACAGCGGAATCGCCAGCAGCGTGTCAATGGTATGGCTGTCGCACACAACGTCGCGCTGCGCGATGCGCAACCGGCCGTCGGCGTCGATGATGAGTCGATCAAGGTAGCGCCCGGTGGCGAACACGCTGGTTTCGCCGGTGCGCATGGTTCGCGCTACAAGGAACGGGGTTTCGCAATGGCGCCCATGGGGGGTGTCGTCGAGTAGCGCAGGCATGCCGAGAAGGTGCCGGTAGCGCTGTCGCTCGTACACGTTCGCCCGCCGCAGCGAGAGGATTCGATCGCTGAGCATGGCGCGAGAGTCGGCGTAGATCAGCGCGGCCGAAAGGCCTTGCCTATGGTTGTCCTCGGTGGTGACGCGGTACAGGCAGTCCTCTGTGAAGAAGCCGGGCCAGTCTTCCAGTTGGTCGTTGTCGATGCAGCGCGCATAAAGTGCGTTCAGTTGCATCGCGGCTTGCGTGTCGATGACGTTGTTGATGATCGCTTTCATTCCGAAGGGCCTTCCATGTGGGCGCGGTAAGCCTTCCAGAAGCCACGCACCGAGGCTTCGGTGGTCCTGCTAGATTGGGTGTGAACGCTTTCCCCGCCCATCTCGACCACGGCGTTATCTTCTTGCGCGGTGGCAATGCCGCGTTGCACGAAGCCGCCCACGGCACCGTCTTCCATCGAGACGAAGCCTGCCGGCCCGATCAGGTTGCTCTGTTTGTGGCGCATGGTGCGCAGCTCGGGGGTGTCATCAACGAAGCCGAGGTAGGTCCAGTTGAGGGCAGTGCTGTCTACTCCCTCAGGAAGAACCTGGCGCACGGCGATGGTGTTTTGGATCTGCGCGAGCACGAAGCCCGGGAACACCGAGAGAATCTGCAGCGTCACGCCGTCGCCGAACTCGTCTACGCCCTTGAGCAGGCTGGTATCGGCCAGTCGGAAGTCGTCCTTCTCGGATCGCAGTTCTTCCTTGTCGTAGTCCTGCCCCTTGTCGCTGCTTGGGTCGATGGCGGAGAAGCTGATGTGGTTACCGCCGCATTCGCTGACGATCACACCACCTTTCTGCGAGAGCCGGTTGAGACGAAAGGTCGTGAAGAACACGTGCAGTAGGCTTGCGTGGTAAGTGTCGCGCACGTTTTCCACGTAGAGCTTCCAATTGTTGGGCAGAGCCTGCTTGAAGCGGCCGAGCACCTCCACCGGCTTGCGCAGCACACGGGCGATACCGCGCGCGATATCGGGGCCGAGGTATTCCTCGAGGTCGGGCACGTCTTCACTGGCGCTACCGAAGACCAGACCGCAGTAGACGGCTGTGCGAAGCTTGCGCGGGCTGTGGCGCTTCATGCAGAAGGACGGGTCCATGCCACCCTGGCCGTTGACGCCGTTCTGGAAAGCGATGCCCTTGAGGTTACCTTGGCGGTCGTAGCGCCACGCGTGATAGACGCACTGGAAGTCAGTGGCGTTGCCACTGTCTTCCAGAACGATGAGTGCGCCGCGGTGTGAACAACGGTTCTCGAACGAATAGATCTCCCCGTCGGCATCTCGCGCCACCACGACTGGCATACGCCCTAGGAATGTCGTGCGGAAGTCCCCGGCCTGGGGCAGTTCGGCTTCCAAGCACAGGTAGTTCCAGGTTGCGCCCTCGAAGATGCGCTGCTGCTCAGCAGTGGCCAAATCCTCGTCTTGGTACACGCGATAAGGTATGCGTGTGAGTGAGCGAGAGGGCCAGAACCGAAGCGGAGCTGGATCCATAGCGCTGCCGGGGTGTGAGGATTTCATGAGTTCTGTAGTTCGCTAATCGAACTTTTTGTCGGTCAGTGAAATTGACTCTAGTTTTCGATGCTCATGAGGTCAACGAAATCCGGTAAAGTTTTCGCATACCGAACTTTCCACCGCGGTGAAGGACAGCTGTCAATGGACGCCGATGCACGCAACGGCTTGGACAAGGAACATGTGATGGGCTTGGAGAAGGGCCTGTTGCTGATCGAGGCCTTCGGCATAAGCAATGCGCCGATGACTCTGAGTCAAGCGGCCGAGATCACAGGGCACTCGAAGGCCTCCACACGCCGCCTCTTGCTTACCCTGGTGAAGCTGGGTTACGCGCGCTGCGATGGACGATTGTTCTCGCTGGAGCCTCGAACCTTGCGGCTCGTACACGCCTACGTGCACTCCACGCCGCTCACCAAGATTGCTCAGCCCATTCTCGAGTTCACCAGTGAGCGGGCCCGTGAGTCAGCATCGCTGGCCGTGCTGGATTCGCAGTTCGTCGTTTTCGTAGCTCGCTCAACGCGACGGAGGAGTCTTTCGTTCGGGCTGGGGATTGGCGCGCGCCTACCAGCCTACTGCTCGGCCACAGGACGGGTACTGATGTCCTCTCTCAGTGATGTTGAGATCGCCTACCGGCTTGGGCGCATGGCAAGACCAGCGCTCACCCCCCATACCAAAACCGAGCCAGATGCGATCCTTGAAGACATACGCTGGGTTCGCAAGTACGGCTTCTCTGCCAATGATCAAGAGTTGGAGCTGGGTTTGCGATCGATTGCGGTACCTGTACGCAACGGAAGTGGTGAGTTGGTCGCCGCAATCAGCCTATCGGTTACGACATCGCGCATGTCACTGGACGACATGGTGAACAAGTTGCTTCCTGAGCTTGAGGTCGCACGGCGCACATTCGAATCTCAACTGTCGTGATCTCCTAGGGAATGACTCGTTGCTCAGTTGGGTACGCCATAGCACAGCGAGAATACGCGAACAGCTCGCGTGGACTTGACCTGCCCCCTGTAGACGTACCAATCAGAAGTGGAAGTCCGGGTTCAAGATTACTCGATGGGTGTTTGGGTTGATGGGAATTGAGCTGCATCGCCAGCGCGCTGGCGATGCAGCTCGGCGAAGCGAGCCGGTGGCATGCGCCCCAGGCTGCTGTGTGGCCTGACCTCGTTGTAGTCCGTGCGCCATGCGGCCACGGCCACCCTGGCTTGGTGCAAGGTCTGGAACCAGCACTCGTTCAAGTGCTCGTCGCGGAACTTGCCATTGAAGCTCTCGATGTAGCCGTTCTGCATCGGGCGCCCTGGCTGGATCAGGATGTGGCGGATGCCGTGCGCCTGCGCCCAGGCCATGAACGCCCGGCTGGTGAACTCCGGCCCGTAGTAAATGCACAGTAGTTGTCAGCCACTGTCGGCAGCAAGCATCCTTTGGATCGCTGACTTCCGAAGGAGACCACCCCAATGGCTGACACGAACCATCCTATCGCCGCACTGCACTGGGTTGCAATAGACGTAGCCCGGTACTGGAACGCAGTCCTTGTCGAGACCGCAACCGGGCAACGGCACCGCTTTCGCATGAGCAATAGCGCCGCTGACATGCAGCGCCTGGTTGACTTCCTGCTCGGTCTTGGCGGTCGATGCCGCGTGGCCCTGGAACCTACTGGGGACTACCACCGTCCGATCGCGCATCGACTGCTTACGGCAGGCATCGAAGTCGTCTCGATCTCCTCGGTTGCCCAGTCCCGGTTTAGAGAAGCGATGTTCAACTCCTGGGACAAGAACGACCCGAAGGACGCTGCCGTCATCCTGGAGATGCTCAAGCAGGGGCGCGTCCAACGGTTCGTTGATCCCATGTTGGCCGGCCATCACGATGTTCAGGAAGTATCCAAGACCTACTACCAGATCAGCCGTGCCAGAACCAAAGTTCAGCCGCGCCAGAACCAAGGTCCAGCACGCGATCATCAACCACCATGTGCCTCTGTACTTCCCGGAGATGCACAAGTACTGGACCAGCACACGCAACGAATGGTGGGTGAAGTTCATGATCGAGTTCCCCACCCCGGCGCATGTGCGTCGCCTGACGTACCAGGAATTCATCGACCTGGCCTCTCCCCTGATCGGACGCCGGGTCCATCGCGTGGCAAAGCTCACCGAGATCTGGGAGACATGCGCAGACTCCGGCGCGTTGCCACATGATCCAGGCAGCATCGCGGTACAGACGTTTCGCTTCACTCTGCGCCACTACCAGCACCTCAGCGAGCTGCGCCATCAGATCGAACAGCAGGCCCGCGACATGCTGGCCAACGACACGGACTACAGCAACCTGCTGTCGCTGCCAGGCGTGGGCCCCATCAACGCCCTGACCATTCTGGCCGAGGCCGGCAACCTGCGCCGCTTTGGGCATCACCGGCAGTTTTTGAAGTATTGCGGCTTCGACTTGGCCAAGAACCAGTCAGGTGTCCAGCGCGGTCGAGAACAACTCTCCAAGCGTGGTAACGCCCGTTTGCGCCTGGCGTTCTGGTTGGCCGCTGTCGTCGCAGTTCGGGCGCGTGAGAACTCGTTTCGGGAGAAGTACGACCGATACGTCAGCAGCAATCCCAAGGACCCCGACCTCAAGCGCAAAGCACTCACGGCCGTGGCGGCCAAGATGGCACGTGTGGCTTACGGAATGATCAAGAAGAACCAGCCCTATCGGCGGTTCTTCGAGCAGAGTTTGCCCAGCGGATCGATCCCTCTCAACAGGGCCGTCGGGGCGCCGACTTAGGTCGGGGACCCCCTAGATAATGCTCGGACCTTCCGCTGGGCTGCCTACGCTGTTTTAGGTACGGTGAAGATCACGACTGCGTCGTGAATCTTGTTTCCACTATGGTTAGCCGAGGCACCCCTATGCGGCGGAACCGCGTCGCTGATTCTGCTCAACGCTCTTTGTCATCTGCCGACCTGCATTGCACGGCCGGCATGCGACGCTGTTGCCGTTTGTCAGAGCACCTATTGCATTTAGTACGTAGTCGGTGCGGACCGTCTGCGGGTATCCACGGAACAGCGCAGCGCGGTCCAGCACGCGCGTGACGTACTCACCCGAGATGCCGAAGTCCACCACGATGTCCACGCTCTCGTGGCTGAAGTCATCGGCCACGGTGAGGTACTTCAAGCGCCGCCCGCCCGAGAGGCTGTCGCTCACAAAGTCCATGCTCCACACCTCGTTGACTGCGCGTGCCAGCTGCAGTGGCACGCGCTCGTTGACGGGCCGCTTGCTCTTCTTTCGCCGGCGCACGGCCAGGTTGGCTTGCCGGTACAGGCGGTACACGCGCTTGTGATTGACGCCGGGAAACTGCGGGCGCAACAGATCATGGATGCGCCGATAGCCAAAACGGCGACGCACGTGCGCGATCTCCACGATCTTCTCGTGCAGATCCAGCGTGGCCTGGTCGGGCTGTGGTGGATGGCGGTAGCTGTCGCGGGAAAGCCCCACAAGACGGCACGCACGGCGCTCGGACAAATGGTGTTCGCTCACCATGCGCCGCGCCGCCTCGCGCCGGGCCTGTGGGGCTAGCGCTTTACCCCCAGAACGCTCTTGAGCGCGTGCATGTCCAGGTGTGCCTCAGCCAGCAGCCGCTTGAGCTTGGCGTTCTCCGATTCGAGCTCGCGCAGGCGCTGGGCTTCAGAGACCTGCATGCCGCCGAACTTGGCGCGCCACTTGTAGAAGGTGGCATCGCTGAAGCCGCCGTTGCGACACAGCTCCTTGATCGGCATGCCGGCCTCGGCCTGCCGCAGGAACCCGATGATCTGTTCCTCGCTGAATCTGCTCTTCTTCATGTCCGTCATTCTCCTGGTGGTTGACGGACTTCACGAACTTCAGATTGGTACGGCTGGTGGGGGGCAGGTCAGACCCAGCTACTCGTCCCACTCGAACTGATCGTAGATCGTAACGATCACCGCGTCATAGCTCGGTGCCAGTGCGAACGTCACACCTTGAAATGAACAGGACCTTACTGAGCATTTCGTTCCCTGGGAACTTGTGCGGGTCTCGGTCCAATCGATGAAGCTCAAATTTGCGCCCGCCATAAGCACCGCTTGCACAGTCCAGATCGGTCTGACTCAAGGTGCAGCCCTTCAAGCATCGAGTACCAACTGTTCCGAACGGCAGCGTGAGACGCAAATCATCATGGATTTGTTCGCTGCGCGCTCGCTCTCGGTGAGGATGCTGTCACGGTGCTCCACTTCGCCGTCAAGTACGCGCGTCTCGCAGGCGCCACACAAGCCTTCACGGCAACTGTGTTCGGGCGACAGCCCGGCCTCCAGCATCGCGTCCAGCACCGAGCAGTCGGCACGTACAACGATGCGCCGCGCGCTGCGGCGCAGCTCCACGGTAAACGAAACCGAACCGATTGCGTCGGCGGGCGCCGGCGCGGCGGCGAACCGCTCGATATACGCGTTAGGCAAGCCCAGCGCTTCGCACGCCGACAGGAATGCGTCCAACATCGGCCCGGGGCCGCAGGCGTAGAGGTGGCTGTGTTTAGCAAACGGACGCAGCCGCTCACGTAGGTCCGGGGGCCCTCCCGCCTCGTCGTCAAAATGCCAGTGCACGTGCAGCGTGGGCGAGGCCAGCTCGTTAAGACGATCCACGAAGGCCGCATCGGCACGCGAGCGCGCGCAGTAGATAAGGTCCGCCGAACGCCCCGAGGCCGACAACCGCTCCAACATGCACAGAATGGGTGTGATACCGATACCGCCTGCCACGAACACTGAATGCCCTGCCGAATCGTGCAGAGGGAAGTTGTTGCGCGGCGCCGAGATAGTCAGCAGCTGGCCCACGCGCAACTGCTCATGCACGAAGGCTGAGCCACCGCGACTCTTGCGGTCCTTGAGAACGCCGACCACATAACGCCCAGCTTCGCCGGCCGGATTGACGAGCGAGTAACTGCGCACCAGGCCGTTGCTCAGGTGTAGGTCTATGTGCGCTCCAGCCTCGTGCGGCGGGAACACCACGCCCGCGTGCTCGGGGCGCAGTTCGACGCTAACCACGTCCCGCGCCTCATAGCGCAGACAGTGGACGCGGGCCTTGAGCGTGGCAGTTGTCATCGCCAATCCCTCACATGATGTGCAGACCGCCATCCACCATCAGCGTGGTGCCGGTGATAAAGGAAGCCTCGCCCGAGGCGAGCCACAGGATCGGCCAGGCAATTTCCTCGGGGCGCGCCCAGCGTCCTATGAGCGAGGTGTCCTTGCGTTCGGTGCTGAGCTCTTCCACGCTCTTGCCCGCCGCCGAAGCGCGGCCCACGTGAAAATCGGTCAGCGTGGAGCCTGGGCACACCGCATTGACGCGCACACCGTGCACCGATTCCTCGAACGCCAGGGTGCGCGTGAAGGCCAGTTGCCCGGCCTTGGTGGCGTCGTACAGCGCCATACCCCTGCGGCCGGTGACGGCGTAGCACGATGACACGTTGACGATGGCGCCCGCACCCGAACGGCGCAGCGCCGGCAGCGCCGCCTGGCAGTAGTTGGACATGCCCGCCAGGTTCACCGACACGATGGCCTGCCAGTCGGC